>Ga0209646_1000236_pt1 | contig 57622 bp, 42 predicted proteins | sample AraplaL_Col_mTSA_FD_184259 | JGI IMG/M metagenome (GOLD analysis project Ga0209646, IMG submission 184259) | Arabidopsis root microbial communities from the University of North Carolina, USA - plate scrape CL_Col_mTSA (SPAdes) (version 2) | ecosystem: Host-associated > Plants > Roots >...
CCACCGCCACGCCGGCCCGGCTCACGCTCGACGGCGGCGCGCTTGAAACGACGGCAAGCTTCACGCTCGACGCCAACCGCGGCATCGCCCTCGGCGCCGCCGGCGGGACGCTCAACGCCGACGCCGGCACGACGCTCACCTACGGCGGCATCGCCGCCGGCGCGGGCGCGTTCGCGAAGGCCGGCACCGGCACCCTGGTCCTCACCGGCAACAACACCTACGGCGGCGCCACGACGGTGACCGGAGGCACACTGCAGGTGGGCAACAACGGGACGACGGGCACGCTGGGCGCGGGTGCGGTGACGGACGACGCCAACCTGGTCTTCAGCCGCTCCGACTCGACCAGCCTGTCCACGCTGGCCGCCGGCGGCATCGCCGGCACCGGCAAGGTCAGCGCCCTGGTCGGCGGCAACCTGGACGTCAACCGCCCCATCGCGCTGACGGGCGCCAACAGCGCCATCCTGCTGGAAGCGGGTCAGGCACAGCCGGCGGGCACGGCCGCAGGCGGAGATGTCACGCTCACGAGCAATATCGCCACGAGCGCCACCGGCACGGTGACCATCTTCTCGGGCACGGCCACCACGGCCGCGTATGAAGCGAAGATCAGCGGCGCGACCGGTCCCACGCGCTACAAGACCTACAACGCCAGCGCCGCCGATACCAGCGGGGCCGTGGCCGGCACGCGCAACTACGACTACCGTCAAGGTTCCGGCACGCTGAGCGTCAGCGGACTGACGGCGACCAAGACCTATGACGGGCTCATAGACGCGGCCGGGACGCTCAGTGGCGGCGCCGTCAACGCATCCGGCGACGGCGACATGCCCGCCTACAGCGATCTCACCCAGGTCAGCGCCACGTTCGACAGCGCGCACGCCGGCAGCAGATCGATCGCGGCATCGTTCATCGTGCCGACGAGCTTACATTATTCGGCTGCGGGCGCAACCTGGTCGGTCTCACGCTTTTCGAGCGCCAGCATAACGGGCTCGGGCAACGGCACCATCACGCCAAGGCAAATCACGACCGGTATCCAGGGCGTCGGCAAGACCTATGACGGCCTGACGGCCACCATGGCCACGCTCGGCGCCCCCGCGGGCTTCATCGGCGGCGACAGCGCAAACGGCGTGACCGGCATCCTGCTGGCCTTCGACAATCCCAATGCCGGCACGCACAATATCGTGGCCAGCGGTGCAGGCCAGCTCACGGATTTCAAAGGCGTTGCCAGCGGCAACGGCAGCGGCGTCGGTGCGCACAACGAAGTCGCGGGACTGGCCAGCGACTACGTGGTCGCCTTGCCGGCTCCCGCCAGCGCGGTCATCGCGGCCGCGCCGCTGACCGTGCGGGCCAACAACGACGCGAAGATCGTCACACAGGACGACACGCCGCTGTACAACGACGTGCGCTTCGACGGTTTCATGAATGGCGAATCGGCCGCCAATCTGGGCGGCTCGCTGAGCATCACCCGCAGCAACGCCGACACGAACGCCGTGGGGCGTTACAGCGGCGTCCTGGTGCCAAGCGGCTATACCTCCAGCAACTACGCGATTACCTACGCCAACGGCGATTTCCGTATCTTGCCGGCGCAGGAGCTGCTGGTCCGCATCCAGAATGTCCGGAGCAACTACGGCACAGCGCCGGACTATGTGGTGAAGAGCGCGCAATATCTGGACGCGAACGGCACCACCATCCACACGCTGACGCGGACTGCGCAAAGCGGCAACACCTACACCTATTCAGACGGCACGGGCGGCAGCGTGACCTTTACCGTCACACCGCAGGGCGCCATCCTGAGTGGCGCCGGCAAACTGGCGGCGGGCAACTATGCGCTCGCCGGCGACGGCGTCGACATCCTCGGCAACAACTTCACGGGGTCGTACTATGTCGGCAACCAGACCGTGAACCGCGCGCCGCTCACGCCGTCAGGCGGCGGTGTAACGAAAGTCTATGACGGCACCACGGCGGCGGCGGGCATAACGCTGGGCTTCGACGGGCTGTTGACGGGCGACGTGATCAGCGCCGACGGCAGCGGCACATTCAGCAGCAGAAACGCTGGAACGAACCTGAGCTATTCCATTCAAGGCATAACACTGGGCGGCGCGGATGCCGGCAACTACTACCTGGCCTCGGCTAGCCTCAGCGGGAACAACGGGACCATAGTGCCGCGGCGGATAATCGTGACAGCCGTGCCGGAAACCAAGGTATTTGACGGGACGCCCAACGCATCGGGCACACCGGCCGTCACCGGATCGCTAGCCGCCGGGGATAACTTCACCAAGCTCATACAGGCGTATTCGACCTCGAACATCGGGATGAGGCTGACGTTGACGCCGCTGGCGCAAATCGACGACGGCAATGGCGGTGCGAACTACGCACTTACCTTGACCAATAACACGGTGAGCGTGATCAGCGCCGGCGCGGATATCAACCAGCTCGGTGTCACGCACGCCGCGTCGATCCTGAACCACGACAATGCCGAGGGGCAGCCGGACGACGCCACGGACACGGTCCTGCGCTGCGGCGAGGGCGCGTATCGGGACGCCTGCGGCAAGGGCGGCGAAGGCGTCTATAAAATTGTCGCGAGGGGACTCAAGTTGCCGCCAGGCCTGGTGCTGCCGCCCTAAGTCGAACGGGAGCCCCACGCCCTGAGGGCACGGGGCCGACTGAGGTGTACCGTCGCAATGGCGGGCACCTGTTTGTAGGCGGCAGCACAAAATATCAAAACTGATGCGCCGCCTTGCCGCATGATGGCTGCCTTGTCAATCAATCAGGAGCCATCATGCAAATCGATCACCAACAGGTATGGGAAACGTACACGTCCGCCTGGAAAGCAGAAAGTGCCGATGACCGGCGCGCATTGTTCGAAACCAGTCTGGCGCGGGAGTGCGCCTACCGGGACCCGCTGACCAAGGTCAACGGCTGGGACAACCTGATTGGCTATATGTCGAACTTCCACCAGCAGATCCCTGGCGGTCATTTTGTCACGCGCCGCTTCCGCTACCATCAGGGCCAGAGCGTCGCGCAGTGGGACATGCTGGACCGGCTGGGCAATGTTATTGGTGACGGCGTCAGCGTGGGCCACTACAATGACGCGGGCCGGCTGGTGGCAATCGCTGGTTTCTTCGATATCTGAATATCGCCCAGCGTTGCAATGGAGTCCGTGTGAATTACCTGAATCAAATCCAGCAAGGCATCGACTTCATTGAAACCTATCTGGAAGAAGACATCGCGTTGACAACGGTGGCGCGCGAGGCTGGCTTGAGCCAATGGCACTACCAGCGCATTTTCAAGGCGCTGACCAAGGAAACGCTCAAGACCTATATCCGCTCGCGCCGCCTCGCCAATGCGTTGGAAAAACTGCTGGAGACGCGCCTGGGCATCCTCGACATCGCCATCCTGGCTGGCTACAACAGCCAGGAAGCGTTCACGCGCGCCTTCAAGGAACACTACGCACAAACGCCCAACGAATTCCGCCAACGCGGGCGGCGCAATCTCATCGTGCGCAAGCTGAAAATGGATGAGGACTATCTGCGCCATGTGCACCAAAACATGGATCACATTCCAGAGCTTGGCACGCGGCCGGCGATGCTGCTGGTCGGCATGCACACGCGTTTTTACGGCAGCGAATCAGACAAGAACAATTTAGGCGAGAAGCTGCCTCCCCTTTGGGAGCGCTTCATCGCACGGCTGAAGGAAGTGGAGCACGCGGTGCCGGGATGCTGCTACGGCGTGGTGCTGCCGGTGGCGGGCGACTCCGATGAACTGGAGTACTACGCCGCCATCGAAGTGCGGCAGGCGGACTCGCTACCTGAGGGCATGCACAGGATAGAGGTGCCCGCCGCAATGTACGCGACTTTTCTGCACCACGGCTTGGGCAAGCTGGTCGACCGCACGGTGGACTTCATATATTCGAGCTGGCTATGCCAGTCCGCCTACCGCCACAACGGCGGCCCCGACCTGGAAATCTACGACGCCAGCTTCGATCCACTTTCCGAACGCTCGCAAATGCGCTACGCCATCCCGATCGCCTGACCCCCGCCGCCTTCGCCGACATCTTGCAGCGCCAGCGCAGCCATCCTGCGTATGCCCTCATACGATTTGGCCGACGCGATGAACCTGCCGTTGTGGCAGAAACCCGCATCCGCCACGCCGGTCACCGCCGCCAGCTCGGCATCGCGCAGGCCGGCCCATGCTTCGGGCAGGTCGGCTCGCGCATCGAAACTCTCCGCGCTGACCGATACGGTGTGCAGCATGTGGCGTTGCTCGGCGACGTTGTGGCTGATGACGAACAGCACCTTCGGCATCTCCTTGCGCACCACCTGGCTCCACGGCAGCGCGCCGTTTTTCAGGAACAGGACTTTGCCGCCTTCAAGCACCTCCCCCTGCCGCACCTGCTCCAGCGCGAGCAGCGCGCCAACCCGGTAGCGCACGGCATTGAGCATGAGGTCGGTCAGCATGGCCATCGCGCGGCGGAACTGCTCCATGCGGAAGGCATCCACCGCCTCGCCGTAGCCCAGCCTTTGCTCGTCGAGCCAGTTGGTGTTGTAGCCCGAGACCACCGCCGACAATCCATACCCGCCCGGCGCGCTCTTGGCGGCGCCCACATCCGACAAGTCGAGGTACTGCACCACGTCCGCATCGATGCCGTAGGCCACTTCCCGCGCCTTATCGTCCGCCAGTTGATGCCCGCAATGCGCCAGCGCCAGCGCCGCGACGCAGCGCGCGCCATACTCGCGCCACACCAGGCCCGCGCTGGCATATGGCACGCCGCTCTGCCGTGCTCCGTCGAAGCCTTTTTGATGGTGGTCGAAACGGCCGGTGGCCGGGTCCCAGATGCCGCCGACATCGACGGCAAAGTCGGCCGCCTCGATGGTCGCCGCATCGCGCGTCCGGATAATGGCCGCGTCGGGGAATAATATCTTCAGTACGGCGACCGCCCACGCATCGTCCGCGTGAAACTTGCCGCTGTGAGTCGCTATGATCATGCCTGGTCCTATCGTTGAAACGACCGCCATGATATACCCTCACGGCCACGGCAACGATTTGCGGCTGATTACAGCGAGCGCGCCAGCCAGGCGGCCGTCAGGTCCAGCACGCGTTGCGGGGCTTCGCTGCCGGGTACGAAGACGTTGAACACATGATCGGCGTCGCCGATCAGCGCGGCTTCCTTGCTCTTGCCGGGTGCGATCTTCAGCAGCTGGGCATCGCGCTGGGGCAGGAAATCCCGGCTGCCGCGTATGGTCAGGAAGGCGCCGGGATACTTGGCCAGCGACTGGTCCAGGTCGACGCCGCGAAAGCTCTCGTAATACTCGCGCTTGGTCGTGATGCTCTTCCAGCCGGGGATGACGTCGGTGGCCACGCCTTCGCGCAGCGCTTTCTGGGCCACGGGATTGGCGGTCATCTGCGCGAATTGCTCGCCGCTGGGCGCCGACCACAGCACCATGCTGCGGAACCATCCCGGATGCTGGCCGCCCACCACCATCGCGGTGCTCGCGCCCAGGCTCCAGCCCAGCACCGCGCTGTGGCCCGCGCTGACTCCGTGCTGTTTCTGCAGGAAGGCGTATGCCGCCTCGGTGTCGGCCACACGCGTCTGCAGCGTGGATTCGATGTTGCTGCGCAGGCGGTCGCCCTCGCCGCGGAAGTTGATGCGCAATGAGGCGATGCCGATCTTCGACAGCTGTTCGGCCATGCGCTTGCTGAGGTCTCCCGCGCCGTCCATATCGTCGGCAAAGCCGTGCAGCATCAGCACCGCGCGGCCATCCCATGCGCCATCCGGCGTGACCCAAGCGCCGCTGACCTCGGGCGCGACGGCCACCCGCTGTTCGGCGGACTGCGCCACGTTCGCTGCGGCCAGCGCCAGGATCAGCAAGAGATGAGGGTATTTTTTCGGGTGCATGTCCGGCGGCGCGATCTCAGGTTGGTGATGCACGGTATATGCATCGGCCGCAAGATGATAGCGTGTTCCATCGGCCGGGGCAATCGACTGATACAATTGACGGCTCTACAACATCGACTGACCACGTGACGACACTCTTGCCTCCCCGCCTGGCGCGCGCCGCCTTCCTGCTCCTGCTGCTGAGCGCCAATGGTGGACGGGTGGCCGCCGCCGAGCCATCCCCGGAACTTGCGCGATCGATCGATGCCATGCTGTCGCGCTATCTCAAGCCCGGCGCTCCGGGCGCGACAGTCATCGTGACCGATCACGGCCAGCCCTTGTTCCGCAAGGCCTACGGCATGGCCGACGTGGCCGGCAACGTCGTCCTCGATCCGGCCATGAGCCTGCGCGTCGGCTCCATCACCAAGCAATTTACGGCGGCGGCGATCATGCTGCTGGCGGAACAGGGCAAGCTCGCGCTGTCCGACCGGATCGACAAATACCTGCCGGGCTACCCCATGACGGAGGTGCCGGTCACCATCGAACACCTGCTCACGCATACCTCCGGCATCCAGAACTACACGGCACTCCCCGGCTTCGGCAAGGTGATGACGGCCGACACCAGCGTGGACGACGGCATCGCCTTCTTCAAGGACGCCGCGCCGGAATTCAAGCCGGGCGACCGTTTCGCCTACAGCAATTCCAATTACTTCCTGCTGGGCGCGATCATCGAGCGCGTGTCCGGCATGGCGTATGCGGACTTCATGGCCCAGCAGATTTTCGCGCCGCTCCAGCTGACGCACACCGTGATAGAAACCGGCGCCGCTGCCGGCCCCGTCATCGGCTACACGCAAGACCGCCGCAACGTGGTCGCGTCGCCGAACTACAGCATGCGCTGGCCCTATGCCGCCGGTGCCTTGCGCACCAGCGTCGACGACCTCGCGCTGTGGGACCAGGCCATCGCACAAGGCAAGCTGTTGAAACCCGAGTCCTGGAACCGGATGTCCACCAGCTACCTGTTGCACGGCAAGCGCCCCACGGGCTACGGCTACGGCTTCTTCATCCGCACCATGCGCGGCAAGGCCGCCATCGAACACGGCGGCGACATCGGCGGCTTCAGCGCCGATACCCTGCGCTTCCCACAAGAGGGCATCTTCATCGCGGTGCTGGGAAACAGCGATTCCGCCAGTCCCGCCCCGGACGCGCTGGCCGAAAAGATCGCCGCGATCGTCCTGCAACGTTGAACGGATACTTCATGCATCCTGCCCGCACCATCCTGCGCCGCGCCGCTCTGGCCGCCGCGCTTTCGGCCACGCTCGCGGCCACGCTGTCAGGCTGCGCCACGACAGGCCAGCCGCCAGCGGCCGCAACGCCCTCCCTGGCGCAAGCGTATCAAGGCAAGTTCCGCATCGGTGCGGCGGTCGAGCCATCCCAGCTCGATACGCCCGAGGGACGTTTGCTGGCCGCGCAATTCAACAGCGTGGTGGCGGAGAATGCGATGAAGCCATCGCGCATCCAGCCCCGCGAGAACGAATTCGATTTCGCGCCAGCCGATGCGATCGTGGATTTCGCGCGCCAGCATGGGATGGCGGTCAGGGGCCATACGCTGCTGTGGTACAAGCGCACTCCCGACTGGTTCTGGACCGCGCCGGACGGCAAGCCGGCCTCGCGCGAGCTGGTGCTGGCGCGCCTGCAGCGACATATCGAAGCCGTCATGGGCCGCTACCGGAACAGCGTGCATGTCTGGGACGTGGTCAACGAAGTGATCGACGCCGGTGAGCCCGATTGTCTGCGCCAGGGTCCATGGCTGAAAGTCGTCGGGCCCGACTATATTGACTGGGCCTTCCGCTACGCACACGCGGCCGATCCCGATGCGCGCCTGATCATCAACGACTACTCCACCACCCAGCCGGCCAAGCGGGAATGCCTGCGCCGCGTGGTGCAGGGCTTGCTCGATCGCGGGGTTCCCGTGCATGGCGTGGGACACCAGATGCATATCTCGATCTTCGAGCCATCGGCGGCGGAGGTGGACGAAACGCTGTCCATGTTCGCGCGCCTGGGCCTGGAAAACCAGATCACCGAAATGGACCTGAGCCTGTATCGGCGCCACGCGTATTTGCTGTCCGAACCCTCCGAGCGTCTGCTGGCCATGCAAGGCCAGCGCTACGAATCGCTGATGACGGTTTTCCTGGCCCACCCTGAGTTGACTTCCGTGACCTGGTGGGGCATCTCGGATTTCCATACGGCCCGCAACAGCGGCTGGGACTGGTGGCGCAGCGACCAGCCGCTGCTCTTCGATCACCGGCAAGGCCCCAAGCCCGCCTATTGGGGCGCATTGAAGGCCGCCGGCCAGGCCAAATAATCGCGGGCCCGGCGGCGGCAGGCGAACGTTATTCGCTGACCTCAACCACGCGGCCGTTCAACGGCTGCACGGGACGCGCGTTCATTTTGTAGAGCTTGTGGAATTCGGCCAGCTGTTTCTTCGACAGCTCGACCGGCGTGCGCAGCACCTGCCAGCGCACACCGTCGCTGCACGGCGGCGTCGTCAACGAGCCCATGAACTTGAAGTAGGCGTGGTTGGCGGGCAGCACGTCGGCCGGGTTGAAGCTGGCCAGCTGCACCGGTTTGCCTTCGGCCGGCAGCGCGTCGAACACCGGCGCCAGCGTCTTGTTCTCGGCGCCTTCCTTGAACAGCACGGCGACCACCGACAGCTTGCCGTCCGCGCTCTTGTGGACGAAGTGGGCCACCAACGGATAATTGACGCCGTTGATTTTTTCCTCGCTCGGCGTGTGGAAGTGGAACTGCAGCAGGTTGGCGCTATCGTCGCCCGCCTTCAGCATGCTGCCGGGCGGCAGATTGATCTGCACCGTGTGGCCGTTGTTGATCATCTCAGCGGTGCCGGCTGCGTAATTGAAAGCCAGCGGGGCCAACGGCGCCTTCTTGGCGTTGCGCTCTTCGATATTGATCGGCGACTGTTCCTTGCTCAGTTTGCAGGCGGAGTTCCCCGCCTCCAGGTCGGCCCAATGCGCCGGGTCGCCCTTGCCCTGGTAGCCCCAGTGCGGGTGCTCGGCATGGTCCTCTGCGTAGGCCGCGCACGATAAAGCCAGCATGGCGCTCATGGCGAGGATATTCGTTTTTTTCATATGTTCTCCATTTCATTTCAACAGTTATAAACCACTTCCATCCGCTCTGTTTCAGCATTCGATACTATGCTTGCCGGAAACTATTGGCTAGGAAAATCCGGTTTTATGCGTCCGAAAAGAGACGCTGTTTTCGTTTTCCTGGCGTCCGGTTTCCTTCAGCCAGTCGGTGAATATCGTCACGCGTGCGGAGGCCTGCCGGCGGCCGATCGCATATGAATAGCTGCCGCTGTCCACCGGTCTTGACAGGCACTGCAGCGCCTGGATGTCGAGCGTGGCGTGGACGAAGGCCTCCGGCACCACCAGCGCGCCGAGGCCCTGGACGGCGGCCTGGATCGCCAGCACCGTGTTGTCCAGCTCCAGCGTCGGCTCCAGCGCGTCGGCATCGAGGCCGTGCGCATCGCACCAGCCGGGCCACAGGTCGGGACGGGAGCGGGTGCCGATGCGCGGCGCCTTGCGCAGCCAGCGCAGCTGGTCCGTCTTGCGCACGCCCGACATGAAGGCGGGACTTGCAACCAGCACGGAACGCTCCCGCATGAACGTCTGGAACGGCAGGCCGCGCAGTTCCGCGACGTCGCGCCGCAGGAACACATCGGCCGGCGAGGCGGGGTTGATGTCGCCGTCCACGGTGCGGATCTGCACCTGCAGTTGCGGGTGGCGCTCGCGGAACGCCGGCAGCTGCGGGATCAGCCAGTGCATCGCCAGCGTGACGCTGGTGTCGATCAGGATGGACACCTGCCGCCGTGCGCGCCCGCCGGTATCGAGCGCCTCCTTGATCGCCGCCATCTTCGGGCCGACGCTGTCGTGCAGCTTGCGCCCCGCCGCGGTCAGCGTCGCCGGGCCGCCGGCGTTGCGGTCGAACAGCACCTGCCGCAGGTGCGCTTCCAGCGCCTGGACCTGCCGGCTGACCGCGCCCGGCGTCAGGTGCAGCGCCTGCGCGGCCTGGCGGAAGCCGCCCTCCTGCACCACGACGCAAAACACATGCAGGGCATTGAGTGGCAGTTGAAGTGACATGGGCGCCCCGCTAGTGTTGGCTGGAGTTGGCTGGTGTTGAGAAATACTCAACGCATCATACCAAAAACTCGTTTGCTCGCCAGCGGGCCGGCAACGCATCATGGCGGCCATGGCGCACAACAAGGAGGGCAAGCGATGGGCGAAGCATATTGGTTGTTTGTGGCGATGGTGGTCTTCACCGTCTCCAGTCCCGGGCCAGGTGTGCTGATGACGCTCGATAACGCGATCGCCGGCGGCTGGCGCGCGGCGATGCATGGCGTGCTGGGGCTGGCGCTCGGCGCGGCGGTGATGGCGGCCCTGTCCTCGGCCGGCATCGGCTTGCTGATCCGTTCCTCGCCGGCGCTGTTTCAGCTGCTCAAATACGCCGGCGTCGCCTACCTGTTTTACCTGTCGTTCAAGACCTGGCGACGCATGCCTCAGACACAGGCAGCGCAAGCGCGCGGCAGCCGCGAGACCGGCGCCGGCGCGGCCCGCAAGCGCCTGTGGGAAGGCGCGCTGCTCCAGACCAGCAATCCCAAGTCGCTGTTCTTCTTCCTGTCCGTGCTGCCGCAGGTGGCCCAAGGCGCGGGCGGGCAGCCGATGTGGCTAGTGCTGGCGGTGGCCACCTATTGCGTCGTGCTGGTCCTGATCCACGGGCTGTATGCCGGCCTGGCCGCCAGGGCCAGCGTCTGGCTGAGCCGGCCCGGCAGCGCGCGACTGCTGTCGCGCCTCAGCGCGCTGATGTTTTTCGTGTTCGGCGTCACGATGCTGACGCTGAAGCTTTGAGCTCCGGCGACTCCCGTCCCGGCCCGACGATGTTGGATGCGACGCGGTTGCGCCCCTGCGACTTGGCCCGGTACAGCGCCTGGTCCGCGGCCTCGATCAGATCGACCGGCTCCGATTCGAAGCGCACCGGCGCGAACGCCTCGACGCCCGCACTGACCGTCACGTGGCCGGTGGGATTGCCGGGGTGCTTCAGTTCCAGCGCCTCGATGGCGGCCAGGATTTTTCCGGCCACGGCGACCGCGCCCGCCACGTCGGTCCCCGGCAGCAGTACCGCCAGCTCCTCGCCGCCATAGCGCGCGGCGACGTCGCCCGGCCGGTGCTTGCTGGCGGCGACCACCTTGCCGATCGCCTTCAGGCACTCGTCGCCGGCGGCGTGGCCGTACAGATCGTTGTACTGCTTGAAGCAATCAACATCGAGCATGATCAGCGCCAGCGGGCTGCCGCTGCGCATGGCCCGGCTGAATTCGTTCTGCAGCGCGGTGTCGAAATGACGGCGGTTGCTCAAGCCGGTCAGGCCGTCTTGCATGGCCAGCCGTTCCAGCTCGTGGTTCAGCGTCTCCAATCCGTTGCGGGCCTGGACCAGTTCATCCTCCGCCTGGATGCGCCAGCGGATCTGCCGCACCAGCCGCGCGCCCAGCAGGCCGATCACCAGCACCAGCACGAGGATGGCGCCGCTGTCGAGGTACACATCGTCGCGCCACTGCGCCAGCGCCTCGTCCCTGGACAGCGCCGCCGAGACGACCAGCGGATATTGATCCAGGCGCCGGTAGCTGTTAATCCGCGTCACGCCGTCCTGGGCCGACGCGAAGGTGACGGTGCCGGCGGCGGCCCTCGGCAGGTAGTAGCTAAACAGCGGCAATTTCGAGATGTCACGCCCCAGCGATTTCTCGTTGAAGGGCCGGCGCACCAGCAGGATGCCGTCGTCCAGCACCAGCTGGATGGCGCCCTCCTGCCCGATATTGAAGCGCTGGAAGTACTTCTGGAAGTATTCCATGTTGATGGTGGCCAGCACCACGCCGCCGAAGCCGCCATCCGGCCGGTTGAAGCGGCGCGACACCGTCACGATCCAGTCCCCGGTCGATTTGCTGCGCACGGGCGGGCCGATGTGGATGCCCCGGTTCGCATGCTCACGATGGTAGATGAAGTACTCGCGGTCCGCGTTGTTCTGCCCGCGCAGCATGACCGGCTGCGAGTTGACCAGCCAGCCGCCATCGTCGCCGTAGACGAAGATCCCGTGCAGCTGCGGCAGTTCCGCGACGCGATGCACCAGCAGGTCGTGGATGCGGCCGAAGTTGGCGCCCGCCATGTCCTGGTTTTCGATCCGCTCCACCAGTCCGACCAGCACCGTATCGGCTTCCTTGATCGTGTCGTAGGCGTGCTGCGCCACCGCCTCGGCAAGGTTGGCGGCCGCCATCTCCGATTCCTTCAGCTGGACCGTCCGGGCGCGCACGCTGAGCCAGGCCTGCACGCCGATCAGCGACACGCACACCAGGACCACGAGGAAGATGGCCAGGAACATGATGGGCAGCCTGGTCCGGCCTGTAATGGCGGGCTGGCCAGGCGGGTGTTCCGGCGTGTTGCTCGACATCATAGGCGGCACCTCGAAATGTCATCGACCAAGCCAAGTATGTGCGTTTTACGGGGATAAAAACTCTCAAATTATCACGGAGGGCGTGCGCCCCATCCGGCGCATAGGGGCGATGGGCGCGGCCATGCAGTGGCTCAATCCGAAAGCCTGGGTGGCGGCGGTGGCGGGCATGCCCCATCCGCCGAAAATAATCGCATTCCCATGTTGACTCTTTTGACAATACTAGTGTTATACTTCACTACAACACCAAAAAGGAGATGCCATGAACAAGCCTAGCCGCCTGACCCTGCTGTTATCCGCCCTGATCCTGAGCCAGGCCGCCGTCGCCGCCACGCCGGACGAGCAAGCCGCCGCCCTGTTCGCGCCCTACGCCAAGGCCGATGCGCCCGGTTGCGCGGTCGCTGCCTGGCGCGACGGCAAGCCGCTGTTCGAACAAGGCTTCGGCACCGCCAGCCTCGAATACGAAGTCGCCATCGACGCGCACCGGACGGTGTTCGACCTCGCCTCGACGTCCAAGCAGTTCACGGCGGCCGCCATCCTGCTGCTGGTGCAGGACGGCAAGCTCAAGCTGGACGACGACATCCGCCGCTACCTGCCGCAACTGCCCGACTACGGCACGCCGATCACGGTCTACCACCTGCTGCACCACACCAGCGGCCTGCGCGACTACATCGTGCTGCTGAACCTGAGCGGCGTCGACGACGGCGACGTCAGCACTAGCGCCGACGCGCTGGCCGCCGTCGCGCGCCAGCGGGGCTTGAACTTCCAGCCCGGCAGCGCCTACACCTACAGCAACACCGGCTACTTCCTGCTGGCCCAGATCGTCGAGAAGGTCAGCGGCAAGAGCCTGGCCGAATTCTCCAAGGCGCGCATCTTCGAGCCGCTGGGCATGGCCGACACCAGCATCCTCGACGATCACGCCAAAGTAGTGCCGCACCGCGCCACCGCCTACCGTCCGAACGACCCCGCCGGCTTCGCGCTGCTGATGTCGAACTGGGAGCAGACCGGCGACGGCGCGGTCCAGTCCACCGTGGCCGACCTGGCCAAGTGGGACGCCAACTTCTACCAGCCCAAGGTGGGCGGCGCCTGGCTGGTCGAGCAGCTGCAGGCGGTGGGCAAGCTCAACGACGGCACCCCGCTGCACTACGCGGCCGGCCTGATGGTGGACCAGTACCGCGGCCTGGACCTGGTCGGCCACGGCGGCGCCTTCGCCGGCTACAGGTCTGAACTGATCCGCCTGCCGAAACTGAAAATGGGCGTGGCCGTGTTGTGCAACCGTCCCGACGTGGCCCCGGCCAGGCTGGCGCGCCAGGTGGCCGACATCTACGCGGCCGGCGAATTCCCGGCCGCGACCACGGCCGCCGAGCCGGCGGCCGTGGCCCTGGCCGATCCGGCCCGCTACGCCGGCGTGTACTGGAACGCGCGCGAGGGCATGCTGCGCCGGGTGGAAGCGCAGGACGGCAAGCTGTGGTACGCCGCGCCGGGCGCGAAGCAGGAGCTGTTGCCGGTGGCGGAAGGCCGCTTCGTGCGCGATCCCAAGCGCATGGCCCAGCCCGCCGTGTTCACCGAACGCACGCTGGTGGTGGAGCGTCCGGGCGAACCGCCGGCCCGCTTCGAACGGGTGAGCACCGGCGCCATGACGCCCGCGCAGCTGGCCGGCGTGGCGGGCAGCTACCACAGCGACGAGCTCAACGCGACCTTCACGCTGAGGCTCAAGGACGGCAAGCTGTGGATGACGGTGCCGCGCTTCGGCGAGCAGCCGCTCGACAACGTCTTCACCGACGCCTTCGGCGCCGCCGGCATCGTGCTGCGGCTCGAGCGCGACCGCGCCGGCAAGGTCACCGGCATGGTGGCCTACCTCGGCCGCGCCAACGGCATGAAGCTGGTGCGCCGCGGCTGAGTCCGCCCCGGCGCGCTCATCGCCAACCGTCGGGTTCGTCCCGACGGAGAAAACACTAGACGACTGGTCTAATTGTGTTATGATGCGTCCACCATGACGACAGAACACCAAAACGTCCGCCAGCACATCCTGGACACGGGCAAGACCATCATCACCGGCAAAGGCTTTGCCGGCGTGGGCTTGAACGAGATCCTGACGGCGGCCGGCGTGCCCAAGGGCTCCTTCTACCACTACTTCAAGTCCAAGGAGCTGTTTGGCGAGGCGCTGCTGGACGACTATATCGAGCGCTACCTCGCACAAATGGACGTCACCCTGAACCAGCCCGGCCAAAGCGCCGCGCGCTCGCTGATGGACTACTGGGCCAGCTGGGACGACCTCGACGCGGACAGTTGCGATTGCCGCTGCCTGGTGGTCAAGCTCAGCGGCGAGGTGGCGGACATGTCGGAAGCCATGCGCACCACCCTGCTGGACGGCACCAACCGCATCGTCGGCCGGCTGGCCGACTGCATCGAGCGCGCGCTGGCCGACGGCTCGCTGCGCGACGTCAGCGATGCGCAGCACACGGCGCTGGCACTGTACCAACTGTGGCTGGGCGCCGCGCTACTGACCAAGCTGCGGCGCGAGCCCAGCGCGCTGCGCGCCGCCTGGCAAGCCACGCTGTCCATCCTCAACCTCGGGGGTCAAGTCTGACATTCGGACACGGGCTCCGCACTAGCGGGGCTGCTACCGAAGAGCTCGTGTCCGAATGTCAGACTTGACCCCATTTTTTGTTTTTCTAGACGACCAGTCTAATATCAGGAGCTAGCATGAAGAATTTTGAATTTCATAACCCTACCAAGATCGTCTTCGGGGCCGAGACTGTCGCTCAACTTTCACGGCTGGTGCCGGAATCGGCCCGCGTGCTGATCCTGTACGGCGGCGCCAGCGCCGAGAAGACCGGTACCCTGGCCGAGGTGCGCCAGGCGCTCGGCGCCCGCGTCAGCCGCGAGTTCGGCGGCATCGAACCCAACCCCAGCTACGAGACCCTGATGCGCGCCGTCGAACAGGTGCGCCGCGACGAGATCGACTTCCTGCTGGCGGTCGGCGGCGGCTCGGTCATCGACGGCACCAAGTTCGTGGCCGCCGCCGCGCTGTACGACGGCGAACCGTGGGAGATCGCCCTGAGCGGCGGCGCCAAGGTGCGCCGCGCCCTGCCCTTCGGCGCCGTGCTGACCCTGCCCGCCACCGGCTCGGAGATGAACAACGGCGCCGTCGTCACCCACAAGGCCACCCACACCAAGCTGCCGTTCCGCAGCCCGCTGCTGTTCCCGCAGTTCTCGGTGCTCGATCCGGCCAAGACCTTCACACTGCCGGCCAAACAGGTCGCCAACGGCCTGGTCGACGCCTTCGTCCACACGGTCGAGCAATACCTGACCTATCCGGTGCAGGCGCTGGCGCAGGACCGGTTCGCCGAGGGCCTGCTGCAGACGCTGGTCGAGATCGCGCCGCAAGCGCTGGCCGCGCCGGACGACTACGCCACTCGCGCCAACCTGATGTGGACCGCCACCCTGGCGCTCAACGGCCTGATCGGCGCGGGCGTGCCGCAGGACTGGGCCACCCACATGATCGGCCACGAGCTCACCGCGCTGTACGACATCGACCACGCGCGCACGCTGGCGCTGGTGCTGCCGTCGCTGCTGGACGTACAGCGCGACAGCAAACACGCGAAGCTGCTGCAATACGGCGAGCGCGTCTGGGGCATCCGCGACGGCAGCGATGAGCAACGCATCGACGCCGCCATCGCCCGCACCCGCGCGTTCTTCGAAGGCCTGGGCATTCCGACCCGCCTGTCGGCTTACCAGCTGGGCCAGGAAGCGGTCGAGGCCGTGCTGGCGCAACTGCAAGCGCACGGCATGACCAGCCTGGGCGAACACCGCGACATCGACCTGGCCCGCAGCCGCCGCATCCTGGAAGCCGCACTGTAACTCCACCTCACACACAAAGGACACGATATGAACATTCTGATGGTACTCACCTCGCACGACCAACTGGGCAACACCGGCCACAAGACCGGCTTCTGGCTGGAGGAATTCGCCGCACCGTACTACGCGCTGAAGGAAGCCGGCGCTAAACTGACGCTGGTGTCGCCGCTGGGCGGCCAGCCGCCGCTCGATCCGAAGAGCGACGCGCCCGAATCGCAGACTCCGGCCACCATCCGCTTCAAGGCCGATCCCGAAGCGCAAGCCGCGCTGGCCCACACCGGCAAGCTGGCCGAGGTCTCGGCGGCCAATTTCGACGCCGTGTTCTACCCGGGCGGCCACGGCCCGCTGTGGGACCTGGCGGAAGACCGCAACTCGATCGCGCTGATCGAAGCCATGCTGGCGGCCGGCAAGCCGGTGGCGGCAGTGTGTCACGCGCCCGGCGTGCTGCGCCATGTGAAGGCGGCCGACGGCAGCCCGCTGGTGCGCGGCAAGCAGGTGACCGGCTTCACCAACACCGAGGAGGAAGCGGTCGGCCTGACCAAGGTCGTGCCCTTCCTGGTCGAGGACATGCTGAAGGAAAACGGCGGCATCTACTCCAAGCTGGGCGACTGGCAAGCCTACGCGGTCACCGACGGCCTGCTGGTGACCGGCCAGAACCCGGCCTCGTCGGAAGCGGCGGCCGCCGCGCTGCTCAAGCTGCTGGCCTGAATCGGCCGCCACTGCGCCGCAAAAGCCGCTTGCCCTGTCGTTGATTCAGTGCAAAAATCATATCTCCATTGCCTTACCCAACCGGAGAATACGATGAGCTTACTGGATCAACTTGCAGGGCAGGTAATGGGATCGCTGGGCGGCCAGCAGGGCGACGCGCAGCAGGGGAACCTGCTGTCGGGCGTGATGGTGATGATCGACCGGGCCGGCGGCGTGCCGGCCGTGCTGGAGAAGCTCAAGGAGAGCGGCCTGGCCGACCAGGTCATGTCCTGGATCGGCACCGGCGCCAACCAGGCCATTTCCGGCGACCAGCTGGAGGCGGCGCTGGGTTCGGACCAGCTCCAGCAGATCGCCGGCCACGCCGGCATCGATCCGCAGCACGTGTCGTCCGGCCTGGCCGGCCTGCTGCCGCAGATTATCGACCAGCTGACGCCGCACGGCGAAATGCCGGCCGACGGCCTGCTGGCGCAAGGCCTGGGCCTGCTGAAGGCGCGCCTGGGCGCCTGATCACCACATCAGGTCGTCGGGGATCTGGAAGGCGGCGTACGGATCGTCTTCCTCCACCACGGTGGTGCTCTTGTTGACGCGCACCACCAGCGCTGGATCGCGCTCGGCGATCTTGTCGGCGATTACGCGCGGCACCAGTTCGGCCACGCCGTTCAGCACCACGATCACCAGCCGGCCCGCGACCAGGTGCTCGCGCACCGCCGCCGTCACAAACATGCGCTCGATCTTGCTGCCGTGCGTGTAGTTGTAGGCGATGTCGCCGTTGCGGCCCTTGTCCTGGCGGTTCTGCTGCACCATCTGCGCGATCTGCGCCAGGATGGCCTTCTGCTGCGCGGCCGCGTCGCGCTGCGCGTTGAGCTCGCGGTTGCGCTCGGCCAGCTTGCGCTGCGCCTCCTGCGCGGCCAGCTTGGCTTCGTCGACGCTCTGCGTGCCGGTGCGGCGCTCTTCCTTCTTCTGCTTGCTCTTTTCCTGATTGGCGACCTTGACCTTGTTCTTGGCCACCAGGCCGGCCTTCAGCAATTGATCTTGTAACGAAACCATGTGTACCACTCCATAAAAAAGGTCCGCTGCCCCTTGCGGAGCCGCGGACCTCATTATAGCCGTGGCGTAGCGCTTAGAAGCGATAGTTCAGCGAGGCGGCGAAGGTGCGGCCCAGCTGGCTGAACTGCGAACCGTCGTAGGTCACCATCGAGTAGCGGCCGTCGAAGGTGATCGAGTTGTACTGCACTTCGGACGGGGTCATGCCGGTGACCGGATCCTTGGTCTTGCTGTCCAACAGGGCCTGGCCCGCCGAGTTGAGCGCCTTCATGTTCCACTTCGGCGTGACGTTCAGGATGTTGTTGACGTTGAACGACAAGGTCACATTCTTGGCCACGTTGTAGTTGAACGCGAAGTCGGTCACCACCTTGGTCTTGAACTCCACCTCCAGGTTGTTGTCCAGGCCGGCATTGCGGAAACGGGTCGGGCCAAACAGGGTGTTATTCAGCGAGAAGTTGTAGTCCTTGTAGTCGAGGTCCGCGCCAAAGATGGTCTTGTATTTCGGACGCGAGGTGAACATCAGCGCTTCCTGCGTCGCGTCCAGCACGGACTGGTTCGCGGCCGCCACCGTCGATGGATTGTGGACGTCGCCCTCGCGCTCGTTTTTCAGCGACAGGTTGCCCGACAGGTTCAGCGTTACCTTGCCTTCGCCCAGCGTCAGGTTCTTGCGCGACATCACGTAGTCGATGCCCGAGGTGCGGCTGGTCAGCGCATTGGCGAAGAAGCTCACCGAGACGATGCCGTTGGCGTTCAACACCTGGTCAAGCGGGCTGGCCGCAACGCAGGCAGCTTGCTTCACCGGATCGGTCTCGGTACAGGCCGGCACAATCTCCTTGCCCAGCACGATACGGTTCTTCACCTTGATGTTGTAGTAGTCGACCGTGATGCTGGTGTTGTTGTCGGGCTTGAGGCCCAGGCCCAGCGTGATGTTGTTCGACTTCTCGGCCTGCAGCTTCGGCACGCCGAGCGCGGCCGCTTCCTTCGACACGTTGTTGACCAGGCCGGACACCTGGATGCCCTTGCCCGGCACGAAAGCGTACTGCGCCTTCTGCGTGTAGATCTGCGCCAGCGACGGCGCGCGGAAGCCGGTCGAGGCCGACGCGCGCAGCGTGAGTTGCTCGTTCACTTTCAGGCGGGACGACAGCTTCCACACGAAGGCGCTGCCGAAGTCGCTGTATTTCTCGTAGCGGCCGGTGCCGTCGACCAGCAGGCTGTCGCTGATGTCCCAGGTGGCGCCGCCGTACGCGCCGTAGTTCGAGCGCGAGGTCGGGAAGGAATTGCGCGGATCGTTGCCGGCGAAGGAGTCCGCGCCGGTGCCGATATACGACGCTTCGTCGCCGGCGATGGTCTTGAATTTCTCATGGCGAATTTCAGTGCCGGCATACGCGCTGACGGTCGGCACGATCTGCTTGGAGATGTCGCCGTTGAACACAAAGTGTTCGAACTTCACGCCGCCGGCGTTGAAGTGGGTCGGCGAGGCCGCGCCCAGGCTGCGGTTGACCGAGTTGCCGACCTCGTAGTTTTGCTCGTTGCCGCCGTAGGTCAGGCTCAGGTCCGTGGCCCAGCCGCCCAGCGGGAACTTCACGCCGCCGGTGGCGTTGTAGTCGTCGAGCTTGCCGACAAAGGTCGGCACGTAGCCGAGATAGGGAGTGCCGGGCGCGTGCAGCAAGCCGTAGTCCGTCGGACGCCAGTACGGCGTGCGGTAGTTGGCATAACTGTCGACCTTCTTGTGCACATACGCGGCATTGCCGTAGAGCGAGACGTCGTCGCTCAAATCGTAGCGGCTGTTGACCAGCGCCTTTTGCGCGGACGTGGCAGGCGAGCCGTTGATATTGCCCGCATCGGGCTTGATCGCCAGGAAGGCTTGCGCGTCGGCCAAGGTGCCGCCCAGCGTATCGGGCTCGGCCCTGGCATCGACCAGGCCGGGGCGGTTGGACAGGCCCACGTGCGAGACGTCGAGCGTGTAGTTGACAAAGCCGCGGTCGCCCAGTGCCACGCCCTGGTTCAAGCTCAGGCCGCCCATCTTGCCGTCGCTCTCGTGGGTGATGCCGGCGCGCGCGGTGACCGAGCCGCCCTCGGCGTTGTCCTTGAGGATGATGTTGACCACGCCGGCGATGGCGTCGGAACCGTACTGGGCCGAGGCGCCGTCGCGCAGCACTTCGATGCGCTTGATCGCGTCCTGCGGAATGGCGGAAATGTCGGAGCCGCTTTCGCCGCGGCCCGGCGAGGTCTGCGTGTAGACCAGCGAGCTGGCGTTCTTGCGTTTGCCGTTAATCAGGATCAGCACGCGGCTCGGTCCCATGTTACGGATTTCATACGGATCGAGCAGCGACGTGGCATCGTTGACCGGGGTCTGCACGGTGTTGAACGAGGGCACGCGGAACTGCAGCGCCTTGTCGAGCGAGGCCTGGCCGGTCTTGTTGAGGTCGCGCGAACCGATGATATCGACCGGTACCGGCGTATCGACCATGGTGCGCTGGGCGCCACGGCTGCCGGTGGAAACAATCACCACTTTCTGGATATCGTCCGGGGCGGCATCGGCCGCGGCGGCTGGCTGCACGGCGGCGGTCTGGGCGACGGCGGCTGCTTCGGCCTGGGCCTGGGCCAGGACGTAGGGACTGGCGGACAACAACAACGCTGCGAATGGAAAATTCTTTTTCATTGTTCGATCTCTTTATTTTCGTGATGTCAGGTGTCGATTGATAGCAACATGGGTGCCACTTGTGATGATTGTTGCTAGGCTGAATGTATAGACATCACTGTGGAGCGTCTATTGTTTCCACCAATCTTGAACGTGAAACCAGATTCATGCGGCAAATTAACAACTACCGCATGGCTTTCCATGGCATTTAGACATTGTTGCCGGGCTAGCGGCGGCGGGCCGGCTTGGCGGCCTCGGCGTGGGAGGCCAGCGAGGCGCGCAAGGTCATCGTCACCGGGTAGCCGCGCGTGACGGGGCGCTGCAGGTCGTAGCAGCTGTTGAGCAAGGCGTTGATGCCGTTCTGCGTCATCTCGCGCCACGGCATGTGCACCGTGGTCAGGCGCGGGGCCGAGAATTCCGCGCTGGGCGTGTCGTCGTAGCCGATCACCGACAGCTCGTGCGGCACGCGGATGCCGGCCTCCTGGAAGTAGGACAGCGCGCCCACCGCCATCTCGTCGTTGGCGCAGAACAGCGCGCTGCACGGATATTTCGAATCCATCAGCTCCTTGGCCGCCGACCAGCCGCCGGCCGGCGAGAAGTCGCGCTCGGTCACCCACAGCCCGGCGGGGTCGATGCCGTTGACGCGCAGCTCGTCGAGGAAGGCGTTGACCCGCACCACGTTGTCCGGCAGGCTGGACGGCCCGGCCACCACGGCGATCCGCCGGTGCCCGTGGTCGAGCAAGGTGCGCGCCGCCATCCGCCCGCCCAGCATGTGGTCGACCGTGAAGCACTGGCCGGACAGGCTGTCGAAGCTGTGGTTGAGCACCACCATGCGGTTGTGCTTGAAGCGCAGCGCGGCGATGTCCTCCTCCTGCAGCACATTGGTCATCAGGATCAGGCCGTCGCAGCCGCGCTCGATCAGGAAGGCGATGCCCTCGATCGCCTGCTGGCGCGCGCCGCCCAGGCCGGCGCCGAAGGCCACCACCATGTGCAGCCCGGCCGCGCGCAATTCGTTGTCGATGATTTGCAGGATGGGCGTGTAGAAGGTGCCGCTGAGCACAGGGATGTACACGCCGATCATCTGGCTGGAACCGGACAGCAAGGTGCGGGCCGCGTGCGAGGGCCGGAAGTCCAGCTCCTCGATGGCCGCCCGGACCCGCGCCAGCGTGGCCGGCGACACCGATCCCTTGCCGCTGACGACGCGCGAGGCGGTGCCCAGTCCTACGCCCGCCAGGCGGGCTACGTCTTTGATGGTGGCCACGGCGACCGCCTTTCCGATGGGGTGTGCATGCAAAGTGTCTCATTTTGGAAACGTTCCCAGCCATGTTGCCCGGCTTGCTTTCCTCTGTCAACGAAAACCCGGCCCGACTTATGCGGCATCGCAAATTGACTTTGAAATTCGTTCGGTGCTATATTTGCCACATGAATTGGAAACCTTTCCAAATCTGGGTTGAGGGAAGTCGCAAGCGGGCAGTTCATAAAAAAACACAGGAGATGACATGCATTATCCAAAGACACGACAGAAATTAATGAGCCTGGCGGTTGCCAGCGCCTGCGCGGCGGCGGCCGCCCAGGCGCTGGCGCAGGAAGCGCCCACCAAGGCTGCCGAACCGGAAGTCCAGAGCGTGGTGGTGACCGGTCTCCGCCAGAGCTTGCTTTCGTCGATGAACCTCAAGCGCAATTCCGACGGCATCGTCGACGGCATCGTGGCTGAGGACATCGGCAAGTTCCCCGACACCAACCTGGCCGAATCGCTGCAGCGCATTTCCGGCGTGTCGATCGACCGCTCGATCGGCGAGGGTTCCAAGATCACCGTGCGCGGCGTCGGCCCCGACTTCAACCTGGTGCTGCTGAACGGCCGCCAGATGCCGACCTCCAACCTGGGCGACCTGAACGGCCGCGCCTTCGACTTCGCCAACCTGGCCTCGGAAGCGATCTCGCAGCTGCAGGTGTACAAGACCAGCCGCGCCGAAACGCCGACCGGCGGCATCGGCGCCACCGTCAACGTGATGACGGCGCGTCCGTTCGACCGTCCCGGCATGCATTCGAGCGTGGGCGTCAAGGGCGTGTACGACAGCACCAACGGCAACCTGCCGGGCGACGTCAAGGCCAGCAGCTCGACCACGCCGGAACTGTCCGGCCTGTACTCGAACACCTTCGACAACAACAAGTTCGGCGTGGCGCTGACCGGCAGCTACCAGGAACGCAACCTGGGCTACAACACCGCCGCCGTCTCCAACGGCTGGAAGGGCCCGTTCCGCGGCGACGACAACAGCTGGGGCACGATTCCGCAGGACGGCGCCATCAACCGTCCCGGCGCCAACGACCTGTACTCGGTGCCGCAAAACCTGAACTACAACTTCAACGGCGTCAAGCGCCAGCGCACCAACGCCCAGCTGACCTTGCAGTACAAGCCGGTCGACAAGCTGGTCACCACGCTGGACTACACCTATTCCGAAAACAAGATCCAGACCAAGCGCAACGACATCTCGGCCTGGTTCAACTTCGGCAAATCGACCAGCTCGTGGACCGGCGGCCCGGTCCAGAGTCCGCTGATCTACAAGGAACTGCTCGACGGCACCTCGGACATCGCCATGGGCGGCGCCGACTTCGCCACCAAGACGCAAAACAAATCGCTGGGCTTCAACGCCGTGTGGAAGCCGACCAACGACCTGCGCTTCGAACTCGACACCCACCACTCGACCGCCGAATCGCGCGCCGACAGCCCCTTCGGTTCGAGCAACACGCTCGGCACCGCCAGCTTCAGCCGCGGCGACACCACGGCCGACTTCAGCCACGACTTCCCGGTGCTGAGCATTGCCGGCGCCGACTTCACCAAGGCGCCGCAGCAGGTCACCGGCTCCGTGTTCACCAACGGCTACATGAAGGGCGAGGTCGACCAGACCCAAGTCAAGGGCGCGTGGAAATTGCTGGAAGCGTCCGAACTGAAGTTCGGCGCCACCGTGTCCGAGGTGAAGAACCGTTCGGCCTTCTCCAACCAGCAGCGCGACACCTGGGGCGGCGCCACCAAGCCGTCCGACTATCCTAGCAGCGTGTGGCATCCCGAGTCGGTGCGCCAGTACTTCGACCACATCGACGGCAGCGGCAGCCCCAACCTGTTCAACCAGTTCTACACCTTCAACTTCGCCCAGGTGCGCCAGCTGGCCGCGGCCGCCTCCGGCCAACCGGCGCTGTACCTGCCGAAGACCACCTTCGACCACGACGCCCGCACCACCGAGAAGTCGAATTCGGCCTACGTCCAGTTCAACACCGACTGGGACACCAAGCTGCCGATCCGCACCTCGATCGGCCTGCGCTACGAAACCACCGACGTCACCTCGACCGCGCTGGTGCCGGCGGCGGTGGGCATCAGCTGGGTGTCGCAGAACGAATTGCCGATCACCTTCGGCGATCCGACCTTCACCACGCTGACCGGCAAGTACCACAACCTGCTGCCGAGCTTTGACTCCGACATCGAGATCACGCCGAACCAGAAGGTGCGCCTGAGCCTGGGCGAAACCATCGGCCGTCCGCGCTACGACCAGATCCAGGGCGGCACCACGCTGGACTCGCTGGTCCGCGCCAACGGCGGCACCGGCAGCCAGGGCAACCCGGCGCTGAAGCCGGTCAAGTCCAAGAACCTGGACCTGTCCTACGAGTGGTACTACGGCAAGCAGAACTTCTTCTCGCTGGGCTACTTCCGCAAGAACCTGGAAAACTATGCCGGCCAGTCGCAGTTCGACGCCACGCCGTTCAACCTGCACACGCCGGTGGGCGGCAAGTTCTGGAACGAGGCGCTGGCCAACGGTTGCACCACCGCCGACACCACCTGCATCCGCGACTACATCTTCAAGAACCACGACGGCGCGCCTGGCGTGACGCGCGGAGCCGACGCCAACGGCCACGCCACCGGCACCATCGTCGGCCAGCCGAGCGATCCGATCGCCAACTTCAAGATCAACTCCTTCTCCAACCAGAAGGCGGCCAGCCTGAACGGCCTGGAGGTGAACTTGCAGCACATGTTCGGCAACAGCGGCTTCGGCGTGTCGACCAACTACACCTATGTGCACTCGGGCCTGAAGTACGACAACGCCAAGCTGGGCGAGCAGTTCGCGCTGGTCGGCCTGTCGAACTCGTCGAACGTGGTCGGCATCTACGAAGACAAGAACTTCACCGCCCGCCTGGCCTACAACTGGCGCGGCGAGTTCCTGTCGTCGACCTTCGACGGCTCCGGCCCGAACCCGCAGTACGTGGAAGCGTACGGCCAGGTCGACATCAGCATCGGCTACAACTACAACGAGAAGCTGAGCTTCCAGTTCGAGGGCATCAACGTCGGCAACTCGATCCAGCGCGTGCATAGCCGCACTAAGCAGCAGCTGGAGTCGGTCACGCAGCAGGGCCCGCGCTACATGATCGGCGCGCGCTACAAGTTCTAAGCGGTCATTGATCGTTCCGGGGCCGCTGACTGTCAGCGGCCCTTTTCGGTTAGACTTTAGCCAAACTCGTCGTTCCCGCGCACGCGGGAATCCATACGTCGCGTGCGCAGAGCCGTCCTATGGGTTCCCGCTTGCGCGGGAACGACGGTATTCGAAGTTCCCGTGACTTAAGGCGAGCAATATGGTCCGACGCATCGTGATTGTGGGAGGCGGTTCCGCCGGCTGGCTGACGGCCGGCCTGATCGCGGCCGACCACCAGGGCACGTCCCTGCAGATCACCCTGATCGAATCGCCCGACATCGCGCCCATCGGCGTGGGCGAAGGCACCTGGCCCAGCATGCGCGACACGCTGCGCCGCATCGGCGTGTCCGAATCCGATTTCTTCCGCGAATGCGACGCCGCGTTCAAGCAGGGCTCGCGCTTCAACCGCTGGCGGGGTGGCAACCTTGGCGCGGACAACGATTACTACTTCCATCCCTTCGTGCTGCCGCAAGGCCATGGCGAAGTGAACCTGCCGGAGCAATGGCAAGCGCAGCATCCCGGCATCCCGTTCGCCGACCTGGTCAGCTACCAGCCGCACCTGTGCGTCCACGGCCGCGCACCCAAGCAGGTGGTGACGCCGGAGTTTTCGTCCGTGGCCAACTACGGTTACCATCTCGACGCCGGCAAATTCGGCGTCTTCCTGCGCAAGCACTGCCTGGAAAAGCTGGGCGTGCATTACGTGCCGGACAACGTGGTCGGCATCATCAGCCACGACAACGGCGACATCGCCGCGCTGCAGACGCAGACGCACGGCGCGCTGGAAGGCGAGCTGTTCATCGACTGCACCGGCATGCAATCGCTGCTGCTGGGCAAACACTACGCCGTGCCCTTCCTGTCGCAGAAGCACGTGCTGTACAACGACTCCGCGCTGGCGGTGCAGATCCCCTACCCCGGCGACGATTACCCGATCGCCTCGCAAACCTCGTCCACCGCGCAAAGCGCCGGCTGGATCTGGGACATCGGCCTGCCGACCCGGCGCGGCGTTGGCCACGTGTACTCCAGCGCCCACATCGGCGACGAGCAGGCCGAGGCCGAGCTGCGCCGCTACATCATCGACACCGGCGGCCCGCAGGACATCCCTCCACCGCGCAAGCTCAGCTTCAACCCCGGCTACCGCCAGCGCTTCTGGCACCGCAACTGCGTGGCCATCGGCCTGTCGGCCGGCTTCATCGAGCCGCTGGAAGCGTCGGCCCTGGCGCTGGTGGAAATGTCGGCCGCCATGGTCAGCGACGAACTGCCGGCCACGCGCGCGGCGATGGACATCGTCGCCGCCCGTTTCAACGAAGCCTTCACCTACCGCTGGGAACGGGTGATCGACTTCCTCAAGCTGCACTACGTGCTGAGCCAGCGCCGCGACAGCGACTACTGGCGCGACAACACCGCCGCCATCCCCGACCGGCTGAACGATTTGCTGACCCTGTGGCGCCACCGCGCGCCATCGCGCAACGACTTCAACCGCATCGAGGAAGTGTTCCCGTGGGCCAGCTACCAGTACGTTTTGTACGGCATGGGCTTCCGCAGCGAATTCATCAATCCCCAGCCGCGCCAGGCCGCGCTGGCCGACGGCTATTTCCGCGAGGCCGCCGAGCTGACCCACAAGATGCTGGGCGGACTGCCGGACAACCGCACCCTGATCAACCACATCAAGCGCCACGGCTTGCAGAAAATCTAAATCACGAGAGACCACATGCCGAACATCGTATTGCTCAACAATGTAGACCACAAGGACTTGCGCGTCATCACCCGCCACGGCGCGCAGTTCGGCGACCGCCAGATGTGGGCCACCACCTTCCCTTCCGAATTCCGCGACGTGCAGGCCTGCTATCCCATCGTGTTCCGCAAGACCACGGACGGCCTGGGCTTCGAGCCGGTGGCGCTGTTCGGCTTCCAGGAAGAGGAGAACCTGTTCCTCGACGGCCAGCGCTGGGACGCGCCCTACGTGCCGCTGATGATCGAGCGCCAGCCCTTCCTGATCGGCGTCAACGGCAGCGAGCTGATGGTGCATATCGACGCCGACAGCCCGCGCGTCAGCCGCGACGAGGGCGAGCCGGTGTTCCTGCCGCACGGCGGCAACACCGAGTTCCTGGAACGCGCCAGCTCGATGCTGCTGGCCATCCACCAAGGGCTGCAGGCCACGCCGGCCCTGCTGTCGGCGCTGCTGCAGCACGAGCTGCTGGAAAGCTTCGTGCTCGACGTCGAGCTGAACGACGGCTCGCAGAACCGCCTGGTCGGCTTCTACACCATCAACGAGGACAAGCTGTCGGCGCTGGGCGCGGACGCCGTGGCCGCGCTGCACCGCGCCGGCCACCTGCACAGCATCTACATGGTGCTGGCCTCGCTGTCGAATTTCCGCATACTGATCGACCGCAAGAACGCCGCCCATGCCTGAAGCCCTGCGCGAGATCAGCGGCCTGGGCGTCAACGACCTGGGCGACGACATCCTCACCGCCACCGAGCCGCTGGTGCTGCGCGGCCTGGCCGCCAGCTGGCCGATGGTGCGCGCCACGCTGGCGGACGAGCGCGGCGGCGATGCCTATCTGCGCAGCCACTACCGCGACGCCACGGTCGGCGCCATGCTGGGCCCGCCGGAAGCGGGCGGCCGCTTCTTCTACAACGCCGACATGAGCGGCTTCAACTTCTACCCGGTACACGCCAAGCTGACCGCCGTGCTGGACGAGATCGAAGCCAAGCGCCACCAGGAAAACCCGGCCACCGTCTACGTCGGCTCGACCACGGTGGAGACCTGCCTGCCCGGCTTCCGCGAACACAACGACATCAACCTGGGCGGGCGCGACGCGCTGGCCAGCATCTGGATCGGCAACCGCACGCGCATCGCCGCCCACTACGATGTGCCGGACAACCTGGCCGTGGTGGCGGCCGGCCGGCGCCGCTTCACGCTGTTCCCGCCGGAGCAGCTGAAGAACCTGTACATCGGCCCGCTGGACTTCACGCCGGCCGGCCAGGCCGTCAGCCTGGTGGACCTGCTGAATCCGGACTTCGACAAATATCCGAAATTCGCCGAGGCGCTGGCGCACGCGCGCACCGCCGAGCTGGGGCCGGGCGACGCCATCTTCATCCCCAGCATGTGGTGGCACCACATCGAATCGCTGGACCCGTTCAACGTGCTGGTCAACTACTGGTGGCGCCAGTCGCCCGACTACATGGACACGCCGACCAGCGCGCTAATGCTGGCCTTCCTCACCATGCGCGACCTGCCGGCGGCACAGCGCAAGGCGTGGCAGGAGATCTTCCGCCATTACATTTTCGAGGCCGACGAGACCACGGCCGCGCACATTCCCGAGCACGCGCGCCATGTGCTGGCGCCGCTCAACGACGACGCCGCGCGCGTGCTGCGCGCCCAGACGCTGAAAAAAATACACCGATAAATACACCAATCAGGAGACATCGATGAACCCAGGCACCCGAGATCCGAACACCCGCCGGCCAGTACGCCGCGTCGTCATTGCCGGCGGCGGCACCGCCGGCTGGATGGCGGCCGCCGGCATCGCCAAGGTGCTGGGCAAGCGGCTCGACATCACGCTGATCGAATCCGACGAGATCGGCACGGTGGGCGTCGGCGAGGCCACCATTCCAACGCTGATCAACTTCCACAATCTGCTGGAGATCAACGAGCAGGAGTTCATGGCCGAGACCCAGGCCACGTTCAAGCTGGGCATCAGCTTCGAGAGTTGGCGCAACGTCAAGGAAGACTACATCCACTCCTTCGGCATCACCGGCACCGACCACTGGACCGCCGGCTTCCAGCACTTCTGGCACAAGGGCGTGGAGCGCGGCCTGGCCGGCGACTACGGCGACTACTGCCTGGAGCTGAAAGCCTCGCTGGAAAACCGCTTCGCCCACCTGCCGGACAACGGCATGAACTACGCCTACCACCTGGACGCCAGCCGCTACGCCAAATACCTGCGGCGCCTGAGCGAACCGCGCGGCGTGAAGCGCGTCGAGGGCAAGATCGTGCGCTACACCAAGCACGAGGACAACGGCGACGTGCGCTCGCTGGTGCTGGAGTCGGGCCAGGAAATCGAAGGCGACCTGTTCATCGACTGCACCGGCTTCCGCGGCCTGCTGATCGGCGAGGCCATGCAGGAGCCGATGGAGGACTGGTCGCAATGGCTGTTCTGCGACCGCGCCATCGCGGTGCAGACCGAGTCGGTGGGCGACGCCGTGCCGCTGACGCGCTCGATGGCGCACCAGGCCGGCTGGCAGTGGCGCATTCCGCTGCAGCACCGGGTCGGCAACGGCATCGTGTATTCGAGCCGCCACCTGGACGACGACGCGGCGATGCGGCAGCTGCTGTCCAACGTCGAGGGCAAGACGCTGGTCACGCCGCGCGTGATCAAGTTCAAGCCTTGCCAGCGCAAGCACACGTGGAAGGGCAACGTGGTGGCGCTGGGCCTGGCCAGCGGTTTCCTGGAGCCGATCGAATCGACCAGCATCCACCTGATCCAGCGCGCCGTGGTGCGGCTGATGCAGACCTTTCCCACCGACGGCATCAGCCAGGCCGACATCGACGAGTACAACCAGCAGTGCAACAGCGAGATCGAGCACATCCGCGATTTCATCATCCTGCACTACCACGTCAACAACCGCACCGACTCGCCGTTCTGGACCGAGGCGCGCGAGATGAGCATCCCCGCCTCGCTGCGGCACCGCATCGATTTGTTCCGCGAGACCGGCCGCGTGTTCCGCGTGCCGAACGAGCTGTTCGCGGAGAATTCGTGGATCCAGGTGATGCTGGGCCAGGGCATCATGCCGCGCTCGCACCACCAGACCGCCGACCTGATGGGCGACGAGGAACTCAGGCACTTCCTGGGCGGCATCAAGTCGCGGGTGGACCGCATCGTGGTGCAGCTGCCGACGCACCAGGCTTACGTGGAGCGCTACTGCGGCCGCGCGGAGGCGCCCAAAGCGGCCTGACCGTCAGGCCCCAGCCATCGACGCCACCTTCGGGTGGCTTTTTTTTGCCTGTCCACGGCCAGCAACACTCTGCTGAATATTTATCTTTTCCACATTTTTTAAGTAGTAATATTACAAACCCATCCAGTCCGCAGACGATTGGAGGTAAAAAACCATAAAACACGGAGACAAACATGAAACTTCATTGTAGTTTAGTTTCACAACTGAAACTGATCACGGCCATGGGCGTGCTCGCCCTGCTGGCCGCCTGCGGTGGCAGCGACGGCGCCGGCACCGCAGTCCCGGCCAACAAACTATTGGCCGGCACGCTGGTCTCGGGCATCGCGGCCGCGCCGCCGGCCCCGGCCAACATCCGCATGCACTTCCACCGCGCGGCAGGCGACGCCAGCCAGTGGGGCGTGTACTCGTGGGACGGCCCGGTCAACCCCAGTGCCGGCTGGATCACCGGCCGCTTCATGATGACCCAGAGCGACGACTTCGGCGGCTACGTCGACATCCCCGTCAACACCGCCAAGTCCGCGATCTGGTTCCTGGTCACCGACGGCAGCGGCAACAAGAATTGCGGCAGCGACCAGTCGGCCAACTTCACGCCCGACATCGCCAGCAAGGGCCAGGAGGTCTGGATGCTGGAAGGCGACTGCACCGTCTACAACGCGCCGCCCGCCATTAGCTACGGCAACCTGAACAACGCCAGCGCGCACTGGCTGTCGGCCTCGACGCTGGCCTGGCCGGGCGCGCCCGCCGGCGGCAGCTACAGGCTGTACTACGCGGCCAACGGCGGCCTGGGTTCGGACGCCAGCGGCGTCACCGGCGCCGACGGCAGCATCGCGCTCGCCACCGGCACGCTGCCGGCCGCCCTGCAGCAAAAATATCCGCACCTGGCCGGCGCCACCGCGCTGACCATGGCCGACGCCGACGCGGCCGGCATCGCGGCCAAGGCCAGCGGCCAGTTCGCCGTGGCCCAGTTCGACGCCGGCGGCAAGCTGCTGCAAGTGACCTCGCTGCAGATCAGCGGCATGCTCGACAGCGTGTTCGCCCCGGCCGCGGCCAACGCCACGCTAGGCCTGAGCTACGACCGCGCCGGCGTGCCGACCTTCCGCGTGTGGGCGCCGACCGCCAAGTCGGTCAGCCTGCAGCTGTACCCGGACGCCACCAGCGCCAGCACGCAGACCCGCGCCATGAGCCGCGACGCCGCCAGCGGCATCTGGAGCTACACCGCGCCGGACGCCAGCTGGGTCAACCGCTACTACTACACCTACCAGGTGCGGGTGCTGTCGCGCTGGGCCGCCAACACGGTGGTCGACAACAGCGTGACCGATCCCTATTCCTTCAGCCTGAACGCCAACAGCCAGCGCAGCTTCGTCGCCAACCTGGACAGCGCCGCGCTCAAGCCGGACGGCTGGGACCACCATCCGGTGCCGCGCCTCGACAGCCCGACCGACATCGCCTTGTACGAGCTGCACATCCGCGACTTCAGCGCCAGCGACGCCAGCGTGCCGGCCGCGCACCGCGGCAAATACCTGGCCTTCACCGACCACGACTCGGACGGCATGCGCCACCTGCGCCTGATGCAGCAATCCGGCCTGACCCACATCCACCTGCTGCCGTCGTTCGACTACGCCAGCGTCAACGAGGCCGGCTGCACCACGCCGTCGATTCCCAACGCGGCCGCCAATTCCAGCGACCAGCAGGCGGCGGTGGAAGCCACGCGCGGCGCCGACTGCTTCAACTGGGGCTACGATCCGGTGCACTACACGGCGCCGGAAGGCAGCTATTCCACCAACGCCAACGACGGCGCGGTGCGCGTGCGCGAGTTCCGCGCCATGGTGCAGGGCCTGCACAAGCAGGGCCTGCGGGTGACGATGGACGTGGTCTACAACCACACCAGCGCTTCGCAGCAGGGACCGTTGTCGGTGCTGGACAAGATCGTGCCGACCTACTACTACCGCCTGAACGCCGGCGGCGGCATCACCAACGACAGCTGCTGCGCCGACACCGCGTCCGAGAACGCCATGATGGCCAAGCTGATGATCGACTCGGTCAGCACCTGGGCGCGCGACTACAAGGTCGACAGCTTCCGCTTCGACATCATGGGCTTCACGCCGCTGGCGGTGATGCAGCGGCTGCAGACGGCCGTCAACAGCGCGGCCGGGCGCGACATCTACCTGTACGGCGAGGCGTGGAATTTCGGCACGGTCGGCAACGACGCCCGCTTCGTGCAGGCGCGCCAGGCCAATATGTACGGCAGCGGCATCGGCTCGTTCAACGACCGCATCCGCGACACCGTGCGCGGCGGCGGCTGCTGCGACAGCGGTTCCAGCCTGATCAGCCAGCAAGGCTTCATCAACGGCGCCTACCTCGATCCGAACGCGCAATCGACGCAAACCAAGGACGACTTGCTGCGCCTGGGCGACCTGGTCAAGGTGAGCCTGTCGGGCACGCTGCGCGACTACAGCTTCATCGACCGCACCGGCGCGCTGCGCAAGAACTCGCAGATCGACTACTTCGGCCAGCAGGCCGGCTTCGCGGCCCAACCTTCGGAAACCATCAACTACGTCGAGGCGCACGACAACCAGACCTTGTACGACCTGAACGTCTACAAGCTGCCGCTGGCCACCAGCATGGCCGAGCGCGTGCGGGTGCAGACGCTGGGCGCGGCCATCAACATCCTGGCGCAGGGCGTGCCCTTCCTGCACGCCGGCCAGGAGATGCTGCGTTCGAAATCGATGGACCGCGACAGCTACGACGCCGGCGACTGGTTCAACAAGCTCGATTACAGCTACCAGTCGAACAACTTCGGCGTCGGCCTGCCGATGGCCGGCGTGAACAAGGACAACTGGCCGCTGATGTCGCCGCTGCTGGCCAATCCGCTGCTCAAGCCGGACAGCACGGCCATCGTCAACACCCGCAACGCCGTCAACGCCTTCCTGGCGATCCGCCAGGACAGCAGCCTGTTCCGCCTGCGCACGGCGCAGGACGTGGCCGAGCGCCTGCGCTTCTACAACACCGGGCCGCAGCAGGTGCCGGGGCTGATCGTCATGAGCATCGACGGCCAGCAGCCGCGCCGCTACGAGGGCGCGCGCTACAAGATGGTGGCGGTGGTGTTCAATGTGGACAAGGTCGGCAAGAGCATCGCGGTGCCGGAGCTGGCCGGGCGCAAGCTGGCGGTGCACCGCATCCAGCTCAACGCCGACGGCGGCCGCAACACGCGGGTGGGCAACTACAACCCGGAGGGCGGCAAGTTCACCGTGGCCGCGCGCAGCGCCGTGGTGTTCGTGGAGGAGGCCCAATAGGAAAAAGGCCTGCGTTCGCCGGCCGAGTCAGGTTTCTGGCTCGAGTGTGAAATCAGCAGCCAAATGTCGCGGACAGATGGCTGCTGCCTAACTTATTTCGATCTCGCCAACGCTGCAACCAATGAAATCACATTAAAGAACAACAAACAACCGAGTAGCGAGGTAGGACCCGAGCTCTGATATTGCGACATATGCCACGCCACCAACGCGCCGGCCGTCCCGCAAACTAACCCTTTGATAACACTCATGGGAAGTCTCCAGTCAATTAAGGTCGATAATGCTTATTTGGGCTTACATGTACTAATATAGCCGGCAATCGCTCCGCCAAACGCACCCAATACCATTCCCAAACCTCCGCCTGCAATCCCCGCAATTCCACCGCCGATAAACCCTCCCATAACAGCATTGTCACAAGGGTCTTGATTGGGATTGCGATAGCCGCGCGAGCCCATACCTGCAGCGACAATATTAACTTCCTTTTCACTAAGAACTTGCATAAATCCTCCTTAAGAAATAGTTTCCGGCTCTTCAGATAAATATCCAGCCTGAAATCATTGTAGGTATGTTGATAATTTCCTCTTTGATAAAAACCAAGACTCAAGATACGGTGCCGCGATGCTCGTGGAGCGGGTCCAAGAGGGATGGCCGGCGGTGGGCAACTCGGTTATAGTGACCATGTGGCAAGTGCATCCGCCGCGCCCACCGTCATTCGACTTTCGAGGAATTAAAAATGAAAAAACTGTTCGTTGCCAGTCTGATCCTGTCCCTGAGCGGCGCCGTGTTCGCGGCTGAACCGACGGCCCAGCAAAGCAAGATGAAAACCTGTAACGCCGACGCCGCCGGCAAGAAAGGCGATGAGCGCAAGGCGTTTATGAAGGAATGCCTGAGCGCCAAGGCCGAAGCGCCGGCGCCGAAGATGACGCAGCAGGACAAGATGAAGGCCTGTAACGCCGACGCCGCCGGCAAGAAGGGCGACGAGCGCAAGACCTTCATGAAGGGCTGCCTGAGCGCCAAGTAAGCCGCGCCGCACAAAAAAAACGCCATGTGGCTTTGCGGCGGTCTTGACCGTCGCAGCACACATGGCGTTTTTTCGTCAGACCGTCGCGCCGGCCGCGTGCTGTTGTTGCCGCTCCTGGCGGCGGTACAGCAACAGCGTGGCGCACAGGCCGCACACGGCAGCGAAGGTCATCCACCAGCCCGGCGCGCTCTTGTCGCCGGTGTACTCGATCAGGCCGGTCGCGATGGCCGGCGTGAAGCCGCCGAACACCGCCGTGGCCAGGCTGTAGGCCAGCGAGAAGCCCACCGTGCGCACCTCGACCGGCATCACCTCGGTCAGCGCCACCACCATCGCGCCGTTGTAGCTGGCGTACAGGAAGGACAGCCACAGCTCCACGCCCAGCATGCGGCCGAAGCTCGGCGCCTGCACCAGCCAGTGCAGCGCCGGATACGCGGTGCAGATCGCCAGCACGGTAAAGCAGATCAGCAGCGGACGGCGGCCGACGCGGTCCGACAAGGAACCCATCACCGGCAGCCAGCAGAAGTTCGACAGGCCGACAAACAAGGTCACCATCAATGCGTCGGTGGTGGACAGGTGCAGCACGTTCTTGCCGAAGGTCGGCGTGTAGACGGTGATCAGGTAGAACGACACGGTGGTCATCGCCACCAGCATCATGCCGGCGATCACCAGCGCCCAGTTGTTGAGCATGGAGCGGAAGATTTCCTTCAACTCGGGACGGTGCTTGCGCGCCTTGAATTCCTCGGTCTCCTGCAGCGAGCGGCGGATCACGAACAGCACCGGCACGATCAGGCAGCCGACGAAGAACGGGATGCGCCAGCCCCACGCGCCCACCTCGGCCGGCGTGAGCGCCTGGTTCAGCGCGTAGCCCAGCGCGGCGGCGGCCACCACCGCCACCTGCTGGCTGGCCGACTGCCAGCTTACATAGAAACCCTTGCGGCCCGGCGTGGCCATCTCCGACAGGTAGACCGACACCCCGCCCAGCTCGACGCCGGCCGAGAAGCCCTGCAGCAGGCGGCCGATCAGCACCAGCGCCGGCGCCAGGTAGCCGATGGTGGCGAAGCCCGGCACGCAGGCGATCAGCAAGGTACCCAGCGCCATCAGCGCCAAGGTGACGATCAGGCCCTGGCGGCGGCCGACGCGGTCGACATAGGCGCCCAGGATGATGGCGCCGAGCGGACGCATCAGGAAGCCGGCGCCGAAGGTCATGAAGGTCATCATCAGCGACGCCACTTCGTCGCCGCTGGGGAAGAAGGCCTTGGCGATGGCGTTGGCGTAAAAGCCGAACAGGAAGAAGTCGAACATTTCCATGAAGTTGCCGCTGACGACGCGGAACACCGTGCTGAAATGCGACTGCCGGGCGGGGGAGGAAGAGGAGGTCATGGATGTCTCGCTGTTGTGTGAATCGGGTCGGAACGGGTCCGCCGGAATTTTCTCGATCATACGCCTGATTTCTTTCATTTTCCCTTCAATGGCGTGCCGCCGGCCGGCCATTGAAAGCCATTGAACGTATCCAGAATGCAACACATGCCGGGATTTCTACCGTTTATCGCAAACTTGTCGGCAGCGGCCGCCAGCTTAAGTAAAATTCACTCTGTTCAAATTGACAATCACCGAGGAATACCATGCGCCGTACCGTTGCCGCCGTCCTGATCCCCGCCCTGTTTGCTGTGAGCGCCGCCGCCACGGCGGTCGAATCGACCCGCCAGCTGCCGTCCTTTGTCGCCATTAACGCCAAGGGCGCCTTCGCCATGACGGTGGAGGTGGGCAAGGCGCAGTCGGTGGTGGTCAGCGGCGAGGGCCCGTTCGTCGCCTCGCTCAAGACCGAGGTGGTGGCCAACGAGCTGACCATCACCATGCCGGACAAGAGCTTCAAGTCCGGCAAGGGCGAGACGCCGCGCATCACCATCACCGTGCCCTCGCTGAGCCGGGTCAAGGTCGAGGGCGCGGGCGAGACCATCCTCAACAAGGTCAGCGGCGAGCGCCTCGACATCGGCTACCTGGGCGCCGGCCATGTGGCGGCCAACGGCAAGGTCAAATACCTGCGGGTCAACGCCAAGGGCGTCGGCGAGATCGATGCCCACGCGCTGGTGGCCGAGCGGGTCGACGTCAACTTCGAGGGCGTGGGCCACGTCAGCGTGCACGCCACCGACCTGCTCAACGCGGTCGCCAAGGGCATGGGCGAGCTGGACTACTACGGCCATCCGAAGACCGTCAACAAATCCATCGCCGGCATCGGCAGCTTCAACGCCAAGGACTAGTAGACTGTAAGTCCACTAACTTGCCCTGCTGACACGCCGGGCGATTGCGGTTACTATCAAAGACACAATAACCGCAACGCACCTCGGAGGTGGATCCGGTGGCTGTGCCGAACGACATCGCGCACTGGCGCGCGCAAATCTTTGCGAAGCTGCTGCTGGTCGTGTTCGTCCTGGGCGGGGCCACGGCCGTGCCCAGCGTGCTGCTGGCCGCCCGCGAGGGCATGTGGTCGATCGTCGCGATCGACATCATCGCGCTGCTGTGGCTGGCGGTGATCTGGCGCTGGCGCCGCCTGCCGTACACGCTGCGGGTGGTCAACTTCCTGTGCATCGCCTTCCTGGTCGGCATCGGCCTGCTGCTCAAGGTCGGGCCGGTCAGCCAGATCTACCTGATGGCCGTGCCGGTGCTGGCGGCGCTGCTGCTGGGCCTGCGCCCGGCGCTGTGGACGCTGGGCCTGGCCGGGCTGGCGGTGCTGGTGGTCGGCTTCGACCAGAACGCCCAGCTGCAGCTGGCCGGCGTGCCGGACTACGGCCTGCTCAAGTCGGCCATCATCACCTTCAACTTCCTGTTCATGACCGCCGTGCTGACGCTGTCGTGCGCGGTGCTGCTGCAGCACCTGGCGCGCTCCTTCGGCGAGCTGCAGCACCACCAGCAGGAACTGTCGGCGCTCAACGCCGAGCTGCGCCTGACCTCGGCCGCGGTGTCGCGCCTGAACGACATGGTGCTGATCGCCGAGGTCGACCCGGACGGCGAACCCGGCCAGCGCATCATCTTCGTCAACGACGCCTTCGAGCGCCGCACCGGCTACCGGCGCGGCGAGGTGCTGGGGCGCGGCCTGCGCCTGCTGCAGGGGCCGGACACCGAGGCGGCCGTGCTGGAGCACATCGAACGGGCCATGGCGCGCAGCGAGGCGGTGCGCGCCGAGCTGCTGAACTACACCAAGGCCGGCGAGCCGTACTGGGTGGAGACCGAGCTGGTGCCGTTCGCCGACGAGGGCGGCGTCAACACGCACTGGGTGGCGGTCGAGCGCGACATCACCGAGCGCAAGAAATCGCAGGACGACATCCACCGCCTGGCCTTCTTCGACGTGCTGACCGGCCTGCCCAACCGCCGCCTGCTGATGGACCGCATCGACAAGCTGCTGGCCAGCTCGGAGCGCGGCGCCACCTACAGCGCCGTCATGTTCATCGACCTGGACCGTTTCAAGACCATCAACGACGCGCGCGGCCACGCCATCGGCGACGCCCTGCTGCGCAACGCCGCCGAGCGCCTGTCGCAGCTGATGCGCAAGGCCGACACGGTGGCGCGCATCGGCGGCGACGAGTTCGTGGTGCTGCTGGGCCACCTGGCGCACGAGCTGCACAGCGCCACCCACGCCGCGTCGGTGGTGGCCGAGAAGATCCGCACCGCCATCGGCCAGGATTTCGAGATCGACGGCCAGACCTACAACTCCACCGCCAGCATCGGCGTGACCATGCTGCCGCAGGGCGGCCAGAGCGCGCAGGACCTGCTGCGCGAGGCCGACACCGCGATGTACCGCGCCAAGGCCGAGGGCCGCAACGGCATCGCCTTCTTCGAGACCGCGATGCAGGCAGAGGTCGAGCGGCGCCTGTCGATGGAGCGCGACCTGGCCGCCGCGCTGGCGGCCGGCGCGCTGCGGATGCACGTGCAGGCCCAGGTCGACCGCGACGGCCGCGTGGTCGGCGGCGAGCTGCTGATGCGCTGGCCGCTGGCCGGCGGCGAGATGGTGCCGCCGCAGGTGTTCATCCCGGTGGCCGAGGAGTCGGGGCTGATCGTCGAGCTGGGCGCGTGGGCGCTGCGCCAGGCCTGCGCGGCGGTGCTGGAGCTGGCGCGCGCCGGGCTGGCTATGCCGCTGTCGGTCAACGTCAGCCCGACCCAGTTCCGCCAGGCCGATTTCGTCGAGGTGGTGCGGCGCGCGCTGGCCGACACCGGCGCCCCGGCCGCGCTGCTGGTGCTGGAGGTGACCGAGGGCCTGTTGATCGACAAGATGGAGCAGACCATCGAGCGCATGCACGAATTGGCGGCGCTGGGGCTGCGCTTCTCGATCGACGATTTCGGCACCGGCTATTCCAGCCTGGCCTACCTGAAGAAGATGCCGCTGTACGAGCTGAAGATCGACCGCAGCTTCGTCATGGACACGCCGGACGACGCCAGCAGCCGCGCGCTGGTGCAGTCCATCCTGGCGATGGCCGGCCACCTGGGACTGCGGGCGGTGGCCGAGGGCGTGGAGACGCAGGCGCAGGCCGATTTCCTGGTGGCCCACGGCTGCGATTGCATGCAGGGCTATCTGTACGCGCGGCCGGTGCCGCTGGCCGCGCTGATCGACCGGTTACAAGGGAAAACGGCGGTGGCTGCCGCGTAAGCCACGTACAACTGGGGGAGCGAGCGATGAAACTTACCGTAGTACAGAAAATGATTGCGCTGGCCGGCGCCGCGCTGGCCGGCATCGCCTTGCTGGCCGGCTTGAGCCAGTATCAGATGAACAGGGTTTACGAATCGGCCAGCTACTCGACCGTCAACACGGTGCCCAGCCTGGTGGTGCTGGACCGGCTGCGCGACAGCCTGCTGCGCCTGCGCATCCGCGTCAACCAGCACGTGCTCAACACCGACGACAAGAAGCTGGCGGAAATCGACGCCCAGATCGTCGAGATGCGTAAAGGCGTCGACGACAACCTCAAGAAATACGAGGCGCTGGTCAGCGACGACAAGGACAAGGGCATCCTGGCGCGCGAGCGCGACTCGTGGGTCAAGGTGCAGCCGATGATCGAGGCGGTGCTGGTCGAATCGCGCGCCAACCACAACGACAAGGCGCGCAACCTGCTCGAACTGGCCCGGCCGGAAATCCAGGTGCTGCAGACCGCCATCGACAACCACTTCGACTACAACATCGAACTGGGGCAGAAAGGCGCGGACGAGGCGGTGGCCATGAAGGCGGCGGCGATGCGCACCTCGATCCTGATCGCCGCCTGCACGCTGGTGGTGGTGGCGCTGATCAGCGCCTTCATCACGCGCGCGCTGCTGCGCCAGCTGGGCGGCGAACCGGATTACGCGGCCGAGGTGGTCAACCGCGTGGCGGCCGGCGACCTGACCATGCAGGTCATGATCAAGCCGGGCGACAGCACCAGCCTGCTGGCGGCGATGCACACCATGGTCGGCAACCTGTCACGGGTGGTCACCGAGGTCAACAACGGCGCCGAGGCGCTGGCCAGCGCCTCGGAGGAAGTGAGCGCGACCGCGCAGTCGCTGTCGCAGGGGGCCAGCGAGCAGGCCGCGGCGGCCGAGGAATCGAGCGCCGCCATCGAGCAGATGTCGGCCTCGATCGCGCAGAACACCGAGAACGCCAAGGTCACCGACGGCATGGCCGGCAAGGCCGCGCAGGAGGCGGGCGAAGGCGGCGAGGCGGTGCGCTCGACGGTGGTGGCGATGCGCGAGATCGCCAAGAAGATCGGCATCATCGACGACATCGCCTACCAGACCAACCTGCTGGCGCTGAACGCGGCCATCGAGGCGGCGCGCGCGGGCGACCACGGCAAGGGTTTCGCGGTGGTGGCGGCCGAGGTGCGCAAGCTGGCCGAGCGCAGCCAGGTGGCGGCGCAGGAAATCGAACAGGTCGCCAGCGGCAGCGTCAACCTGGCCGAGAAGGCCGGCGTCCTGCTCGACACCATGCTGCCCAATATCCGCCGCACGTCCAACCTGGTGCAGGAGATCACGGCGGCATCGGAGGAGCAGACCGCAGGCGCGAGCCAGATCAACTCGGCCATGAGCCAGTTGAGCCAGACCACCCAGATGAACGCCTCCAGCTCCGAGCAGCTGGCCGCCACCGCCGAGGAGATGAGCGGCCAGGCGGAACAGCTTCAGAGTTCGATGGCTTTCTTCAAGGTGCGCTGAGCAAACAACCGCGCGCCGTCCGGCCTTACTGCATCACGCTGACGTGCTTGCCGCTGATGCTGCGCTGGGACGGGTTGCCATACACGGTGACGTGGCCGGAGCCGGAGGCGTCGGCCACCAGCGACTGGCTGACGCCGGCCGAGATGCTGCCGGAGCCGTAGGACACCAGTTCCGCGCTCTGGCCGTTCAGGCCGGCCAGGTCGGCGCTGCCCGAGCCGTACACACGCACGTTCATGCTGCGCACGCTGCCGCTGGCGTTGGCGCCGCCCGAACCCCTGACCTCCAGGTTCAGCATGTCGCCGTTCAGGCGGCCCAGGTCCAGGCGCCCGGAGCCGTTCACGCTGGCCACGGTGGAGCCGCTTTGCAGGCCGGCCGCGTCGACGCTGCCCGAGCCGTTGACGCGCACGTCGAAGCGGCTGACATTGCCCGACAACTGCACCTGGCGCGAGCCGTTCTGGCTCAGGTTGAACGGCGCGCCATTCAAGCCACTGACCGACAGGCGCCCGGAGCCGTTGGCGTTGACCTGGCGCAGCTGCGGCGTGGTGTAGACCACGCGCAGCGGATTGGCACTGCGGATGCTGCCGTCGATCCAGACCCGCAGCACGCCGCCGCTGGCGTCGGTGCGCAGCATCGGCAGCAGGTTGCTGTCGCCTTCGACCTGCAGCGAGGCGGCCTCGCCGACCCGCACCTCGACCTGCATCGGGCCGTTGATGTCGATGCTGTCGATGCTGGCGGCGTCGCGGCGTTCGGTGGTTTGCTGGCCGTTGCCCTGCACCGCCGAGCTGCCGAAGGCGGAGCTGTAGTGCACGCCGCCGTTGCCGCCGCCGTCGTCCGGCACGACGATGACGGCGCAGCCGGCGAGGGTGGCGAAGGCGGTGATGACGGCGATGGAGATGGCAGTGCGCATGATGGGGTCGTCCCTGAAGTTATAGTATCGACACTGTAGCGCCGCCCCCCGCGCCCCGCCCTCGCCGTGCGACGAACGGCAGAAAACGGGGGCCGGGACGTGCAAACGGCGCCCTGGGCGCCGTTTGCTGTATTACTTGTCCACCTCGCACAACTGGTAGGGATAGGGCTCGGTGCCGATCGCCGCGCGGTGAACGCGGCAGCTGTCCGGCCGCAGCCGCAGGCCATAGCGTTGCAGGTCCTCGGCCGCCTTGCGCTGCAGCTCCAGGTTGCGCGCGGCCAGGTCGATGCGGTACTGCGGCAGCAGCGCCAGGCGGCAGCGCGGCCCGTCCGGCGCCACCAGCGGCTCGACGCCGACGTGGAAGCGGACCTTGGCCATCATCCGCTCCAGCCGCGCGCAGGCGGCGTCGCTGCCGGTCTGGCCCAGCCAGGAGGCCAGTTGGTTCTTTTTCGCCAGCGTCAGCTCCTCGTGGTTGGCGGCGGCGATCAGCATCACGTAATGGGTGCCGTGGCGGCTGGCCGCCAGCGCACGGATGCGCTCCAGGTAGGCGGGCGATTCCGGGAAGCCGCCGGCCAGCGCCACCACCGGCACCTGCGGCGGCAGCACGGTGGCCATCCAGCCCATCGGCGGATCGCCATGCGCCGTGTAGACCAGGCTGGAGGACGGATCGGCCAGGCCGGGATCGTCGGCGGTGAAGCCGGCCGCGGTCCAGCCGCTGTGGCTCCAGGCGGAGAACGGGAAGACCACGATGGCGCACAGCGTCAGCGCCCAGGCGCCGGCGCGGCGCGCCAGTTGCGGCTTGCAGAGCCGCTGCAGCAGCAGCCAGACCGTCAGCGGCGCGAGCAGCTCGAGCGGCACCAGATAGCGGTAGATGCCGAACAGCTTGAGCCAGCCCAGGTAGCCCAGCGCGAAAAACACCAGCAGCAAACGCTCGCGGCCAGCCGTCGCCGCCGCATCGCCGACAGCGGCGCTGGCCCCGGCACCGCTACCGGCACCAGCGCCGCGCAGCCGGCCCACCAGCAGGCGCACGGCCAGCGCTATGAACAGCACATAGACCACGGGCCAGATCATCTGGCGCATCACGAGCTCGGACACGCGGTGGCCGTCGAGCGTGAAGATGAAAGGCCACAGCAGCGCCTCGGCCAAGTTGTGCGGCAGGTGCGCGGTGTCGGCCACGCCGACCGGCTGTGCCAGCGGGCTACGGAACACGTCGTTCATCTGCGGGAACAGCGGATTACCGAACATGAGCCACATGCGCAGGAACCAGTGGCCGGCGGCGGCGGCCAGGCCGGCCAGCACCGCCACGCCGAACACCAGCGACAGGCGCAGGCGCTGCCACCAGCCGCCGTCGACGGTCAGCAGCGCCGCGCACAGCGCCAGCGCGAAGGTGGCGTTGGTCAGTTTCAAGCCGGCGCCCACGCCCATGACCAGCCCGGACAGGGCCAGCCAGGCCGCCGCGCGGCGGTCCAACGCGCGCCAGCGCGGCCAGTGGCGCAGCACCAGGTACAGCGACGCCAGCACGCACAGCGCGCTCATATTGTCGCCCATCGAGTTACCCAGTTCGGACAGGAAGCCGGCGCCCAGCGTGCCGGCCAGCGCCAGCAGCAGCGGCAGGCGATAGCGGTCGGCGGCGTCCGGCGCCGGCAGCAGCAGGCGCGCGATGGCCAGCACCAGCACGAAGTTCAGGCCGTGCAGCACGCCCATGACGAAGCCGGCCACCGGCGGCGGCAGCGCGCGGTTCAAGCCGTAGTACAGCAGGTCCAGCGTGGGATTGAAGTAGCTCTGCCACTGCCCCGGCGACAGGTCGAAGCCGATGCGGCCGTTGAGCAGCGCGTAGGCGTTGTACAGGTGGTAGTTGCGCAGGTCCCAGTTGTCGTCCTGGCCGAGCAGCAGCGACAGCAGGCCGAAGGCCAGCGGCACCAGCCAGGCGGCGCGGCGCAGGGTGGCGGGATGGTTGAAGCGCGCCGTGCGGCGGTCGTACCAGCGCCCGATGGCGCCGAAAATATTTTGCATGAGGTGAGCGGGTAAGTGAGCGCGCGCTGGCGGCGGCGCAAAGCGGCGATGGTATCATGGCGGGCTCCGACTTCCCATGCCCCGCGCCCGCCATGACCGCTCCCGCCGCCCCCTCCGCCACCGACAGCCTGCTCGCGCTGCGCGAGCTGACCCGCCGCTTCGCCGCCGAACGCGATTGGCAGCAGTTTCACACGCCGAAGAACCTGGCCATGGCGCTGACGGTGGAGGCGGCCGAACTGGCCGAGCATTTCCAGTGGCTGCAAACCGGCGCCGACGCGGAGCTGGACGACGCCCGCCGTACCGGCATCCGCCACGAGCTGGCCGACGTGCTGCTCTACCTGGTGCAGCTGGCCGACAAGTGCGGCGTCGACCTGCATGCCGCCGCGCTGGAGAAGATGGCGCTCAACGCCGCCAAGTATCCGGCCGACCTGGTGCGCGGCGACGCCCGCAAGTACGACCAGTATTAAGCCGCCTGCTTCGGCCGGCGCACGGCGCGCACCTTGCCGCTGCCGCCGCCACCGCAGTAAAACAGGTCGGCGCCGTCCGATTCCAGTCCGCTGACGCCGGCGCCGGCCGGCATCTCCAGCCGCTCCAGCACCTCGCCGCTGCGCGGATCGATGCGGCGGATGTCGCTCTCCTCCCCTTCCCAGGTGCCGTGCCACAGCTGGCCGTCGACCCAGGTCACGCCGGTGACGAAGCGGTTCGAATCGATGCTGCGGATGACGGCGCCGGTGGCCGGGTCGACCTGGTGGATCTTGCGGTCGCGGTACTGGCCCACCCACAGGCTGCCCTCGGCCCAGGTCAGGCCGGAATCGTAGCCGTCGCCGGGCGCCGGGATCGAGGCCAGCACCTTGCCGCTGGCGGGGTCGATCTTGTCGATGCGCCGTTCGGCGATCTGGTACAGGTAGGTGCCGTCGAAGGCGGTGCCGGCGTCGGCGGGGATGTCCAGCGTGCGGGTGGTGGCGCCGCTGGCCGGATCGAAGGCGATCAAATGCCCGCCGGTGGCGGCCCAGACGCGCTGGCCGTCGTGGGTGACGCCGTGGACTTGGCCGGCGCCGTCGAAGGGGCCGTATTCGCGCACGATGTCGGCCGTATCGACCCTGGCCTTGGTCTGGAGCTTGGATCTGCTGGTGTTCGCGTTCATTGCTGCCTCCTGAAGGTTGATGCGCCGGGAGCGGCGCCACAAGAGCACTTTATGCCAACGGCAGCGCCGCCGGGAGTAACAAGATTGTCGTGTATCCGGCCAGCGGCGGCGCCAGCCAGCGGCGCGTGCGCGCCTGGCCGATGGGCCGCGCGCGGCCGGCCTCCTCCAGCTCGGCCAGCGCGCGCTGCACGGTGCGCTGGCTGGCGCCCAGCGCCAGGGCCAGCGCGGAGGTCGACCAGGCCGCGCCGTCCGACAGCAGCGCCACCAGCGCACCCTGTTCACCGTCGACCGGGGGCGCCAGCAGCGCCACGCCGCCCGCGCCCAGTGGCCGCAACACGAAGCCGCGCGGCGTCGCCTCAACGGCCGCCTGCGTCTTGGCCAGCGCGCGCAGGCGGCCGATCTCGACCCGCAGGCGGGCGCGGTGCGTCTCGTCGGGATCGCGGGTGTTGAAGGCGGCGGCGATCAGCGCCTCGCGCGAGACGTCGCCCGGCCAGGCCTCGGCCAATGCGCGCGCCAGCGCGAACAGCACCGGACGGCGCGCCAATAGCTGCCAGGCGTCGCCGCTGGCGAGGCCACGGCGGCAGGCGTCGACCACCAAGGTGTCGGAGGCCAGCAGCGCCGCCACTTCATCGAGGCGCAGCAGCTGCTCGGCGCCGGCGGTCAGGCGGCGCGCGGCGGGCCGCTCCAGCGCGGCGCGCGCCTCGGCCACTTCGGCCAGCAGCGCCGGGATGCCGGTGCGCTCGGCGGCGGCCTGCGCGCGGGCCAGCGCCGCCCTCGCCGGCGCCACGCGCAGGGAGCGCAGCGCCAGTTCCGCCGATGCCAGTTCGGCCACCGCCGCCAGCGCTGGCGGCAGGGCCAAGCCATCGAGCTGCGCCAGCGTGGCGCCGGCATCGTCCAGGCGGCCCAGCAGCAGCAGGCGGCGCACCGCGATCAGGCGCGCATGCAGGGCGTTGGCGTGGTCGGCGTGCGCGGACAGCACGGCCTGCGCCGCCGTCAGCGCGCGCGGCGAGCCGGCGAAATCGCGCACGGCCAGCGCCACCTCGGCTTCGGCCACCACGCAGCGGGCGCGCGATACTTCCTCGTGCGAGCCGAAGCCGCGCGCGGCGCGGCGCAGCAGCTCGCGGGCGCGTACATGCTCGCCCAACTGGGCCATGGCGATGCCGCGCAGGGCGAGCGCCGGCGGATCGTCGCGCAGCGCGACATGTTTGAGGGCGCCGAGCGCGTCGCCGGCGGCGAGCGCGCGTGCGGACGCGGCGATCAGGGAATCCATGGCGACAGCATACACTGGGGCGCCGGGGCGGCGTGGGTCGCGAGCTACGGTGCAAGGTGCCGCGCCGCCTGCGCAGAAGCGCATGACGCAGCGCGCGGGGAAGGCCTGCGGCAAGGTGCATGACGCGGCGTGCGGCGCCGCCCGCGGAGAAGCGCGCGATGCGAGGCGCTGCGTGACCTGCGGCGCGGCGGCCTGCAATGCGGCGGCCGGCGGCGCTACAGGCCGAGCGCCTTGCGGATCTGCGCCGAGACGATGGCCCACGACGGCGACGTGGCGGCCACCTCGTCGAAATGGCTGCCGCCCGGCAGCACGATCACCTCGGCCTCATCGCCGGCCGCCTGGGCGCGGCGGGCGTACTCCTGGCCGGCGCGCAGCGGCGAGATGGTATCGAACTCGCCGTGGATCAGCACCGTGCGCACGCCGGACGGCAGCAGCTCGACGGGCGACGTATCGGAAAAAATATCCGGCCGCGCAGCGCTGGCGCTGCCGGCCAGCTGCACGATATCGCGCTCGCAGCTGGTCTTGATCAACTGCTCCTCGTTGCGCAGGTCGGCCAGGCCGCCCAGGCTGATGACGGTGGCCACCGGCAGCGGATCGTCCGCATACAGCGGACTACTGCGCGGCAGCCGCGCGCGCGAGGCCGCCCACTGCGCCAGATGCCCGCCGGCCGAATGCCCGACCAGCACCACGCGCGACAAATCGAGCCGCCATTCCGCCGCCAGCGAGCGCAGAAGATCGACCGCCGTGGCGACATCCAGATACATGCCGGGATAACCGCCGCCCTCCTCGTCGAAGCGGCGGTACTCGATATTCCACACCGCGATGCCCTGCTGTTGCAAATCGCCGGCGATATTGCGCATCTGCGAGATACCGGCGTATTCCTTGCACCAGCAGCCGCCATGCACGATCAGCGCGACCGGAAACGGCCCGTCGCCGGCCGGCACAAACAATTCCGCGAACTGCGACGGCGCGGCGCCATAGGCCACATGCAGCGTAGGGGCCGGCCCGCCCAGCGCCATATATTCCTGCAAGGTCATAGGGTTGGACATGCGTGTACTCCAAAAGACGATGCCGCCATGCTACACGCAAATTGGGGTCAAGTCTGACATTCGGACACGAGCTCCACCGTAGCGGCTTGCTACGGCGGAGCTCGTGTCCGATTGCCAGACTTGACCCCAAAGTTTCCCGACGGATTTAGAACTTGTAGTTGGCGCGGGCGTAGTAGTAGCCGCCGTTGATACCGAACGGCGAGAACGATGGCAGCACCGTCACCGCCGCGTTGTCGCCGGCCGCGCGCTGGTCGGCCAGCAGCGCCGGATTCACGCCGTTCGGGTACTTGTTGAACAGGTTGTTGGCGCCCACCGCCACCGACCACGCGGAGTTGATCTTGTAGCCCACCTCCAGGTCGGTGATCGCCTTGGCCGAGATTTCGGTCAGGTGGTACACCGAGCCGTCCTCGCTGCCGTACTCCGACGATTTGCCGTAGATCGCTTCACGCAGGTTGATGGTCCAGGCGCCGATCTTCCACAGCGCGCCCAGGTTGATGCGCACCTTCGGCGACGCGGTCTCCAGGTCGGAAATGGCGGCCTTGTCGAGCAGCGTCTGCGGCAGCAGCTGCGCCGGCGCCTGGTTGATCTTGGTGACTTCGACCTTGTTGTAGTTGGCGGCCACCGACCAATCCACCTTGCCCCACGTGCCGTAGCTCTCGTTGAGCGTGGCGACGAATTCCAGACCGCGGCTGCGGGTGTCGACCGCGTTGGAGAAGATGTTGATGCCGGTCTGGCTGACGGTGTCGTCGAGCACATTGCCGTTGGCCAGGATCGCCGCCACCACCGCCGGCGAGTTGTCCGATCCACCCGAGCCGTACAAGGCACCGGAACCGACGATGCGGTCGCGGATCTTGATCTGGTAGACGTCCAGCGTGATGGCCAGGTTGGCGGCCGGGTTCAGCACCAGGCCGAGGCTGAAGTTGGTCGATTTTTCAGGCTTCAAACCGTCGACGCCCACCAGCTTGGCGCCGGCCGAATTCGGCGCCAGCTGCACGAAGGCGCTGGTCGGGCTGACGTTGGTGGCCGAGTAGTATTCCTCGGCCAGCGTCGGCGCGCGGAAGCCGTTGCTGAAGGTGCCGCGCACGCCCACCTTCGGCGAGATGTCGTAGCGCGCGGTGAACTTGCCCACCTTGGCGTTGCCGAAGTCGGAGAAGTGTTCGTAGCGGCCGGCCAGGTCCAGCGTCAGGTCGTTGACCGGATTGCCTGCCAGGTCGATGTACGCCGCCTCGTTGGTGCGGCGGTGGCTGCCGGCGTCGGTCAGCGAGAAGCCCGGGTAGGACTGCGAACCTTCCTTGTAGCGCGAGGCAGCGTCGCCCGCTTCGATCTCGTATTTGTCGATGCGGTGCTCCAGGCCTGCCGCCACGTTCAGCGGCTTGGCCCAGCCGACCGCGAACTCGCGGCTCGCCTCCAGCGACGTGGTCAACTGGCTGGCGATGAAGGAACCGGCGTGGAACACGGTCGGCGTGCTGCCGGTGTCCTTGAACAGCGAGACGTTGCCCGAATCGGCCACGCCGATCTTGCTGTTGTCCTTGCCGTAGGTGGAGCTCAGGTCCATATTCCAGCCGGCCACCACGCCCTTGACGCCGGCGGTCAGCGCGTAGTCGTCCTGCTTCATGGTTTCCTTCGGCGAGAAGCCGGTCGGATAGACCTTCGGCAGGCGGCTCGGCAGGCGATAGTTCTCGTAGGCGCGCGCTTCCTTATGGCCCCAGGTGGCGATGGCGTACAACTGGCTGTCCGGCGCGAAGTCGTAGCCGAAGTTGGCCGCCAATACGTTCAGGTGGTATTGCGCGTCCCCCGAGATGTGGTTGACGTGCGGGTAGCCGGCCTGCTGGAACATGCCCGGCCAGGCCGCCATGTTGGCGGCGGTGATCACGCGCGGATCGATGCCGCCACGGTCGCTGTAGCCGTGGTACTTGGATTCGGCGGTGAGGCTCAGGTAAGCGTCCTTGAACGGCTCGACGCCGATGTTGGCGGCACCGTCGCCGGTGCGCCCGCCGCCGTCGGAGTAGCCGCCGCCGGTGGCGCTGGCGGTGCCGCCATGGTTGTTCGACTTGAGGATGATGTTGATCACGCCGGCGATGGCGTCGGAGCCGTATTGGGCGGCCGCGCCGTCCTGCAGCACTTCGATGTGGTCGATCGCGGCGACCGGGATGTAGTTCAGGTCAGCCGCTGCGCCGCCCTGGTATGGTCCGCCCAGCACGGCCAGGTTGGCGGTGCCGTGGCGGCGTTTGCCGTTGATCAGCACCAGCGTGTTGTTGGGGCTCAGGCCGCGCAGGCGGGCCGACAGCGTCAGGTTGGCGGTGTCGCCGCCGAAGGCTTGCGCGGTGAACGACGGCAGGTTTTGCGCCAGCGCCTGGATCAGGTCCGGCTGGCCGGTGCGCTGCAGGGAGGCCGAATCCAGCACCTGGATCGGCGAGGCGCTGTTCTCCACCTTGATGCCGCTCGACCGCGTGCCGGTGACGATCACCGCGCTGACCGGGGCTTCGCCCGAAGCGCCGGCGGCCGGCGTGGCGGCGGCGTTGTCGTCGGCGTCCGCTGCTGCGGCGTAGGCGGAGCCCAGCGCCAAGGTGGACAGCACGGCGGCGACGCCGGTTTTGAGTATGGCCTTATGCATATTGAATCCCCATTGAATGAAAAAGAAAGTAATAGTTATGGCAGCGGCGGCTGCGTATTATTTTTTTGCGGCGACGACTTCGATTTCCACCAGCCAGCCCGGATTGCTCAGGGCCGCGACCTGCACCACGGCGCGCGCCGGCAGCTTGGTCTGCGCGCCGCCGAAGTGCTGGGTGTAGGCTTCCATGAAGCCCTTGGTGTCGGCCTTGCCGCCCTTGGCCGGATCGCCGACCAGGTAGACGGTCATCTTGACCACGTCGCTCATGTCGAGCTTCATGCCCTCAAGGACTTCCTTGATCTTCTTGAGCACCGATTCGGACTGGGTCTTGGTGTCGCCGAAGGCGGCCACCGTATCCGGCGCGGCGCTGGCGTCGGCGATGGCGGGCACCTGGCCGCTGACGAAGTGGATGGTGGCGGTGGCCGGCACGGTGACGGCCAGCGCGATCGGGAAGTCCGATCCGGGGATCTTGTGGCGGACGATATCGGCGGCGGCTTTCGGCGCGGCGCTTGCGGCGGCGGGCAGCAGCGCCGATGCGGCCAGCGCGGCCGGGATCAACAGGGTGGCGAGCGATTTCTTCATGCGTTCTTCCTTCAGTGTTTGTTGGACATCTGGCCGTTGCTAAAATGGTCGACTTGCAGCACATCGCGCAGCGCCAGCACTTCGGACTCGCTGAGCGGCGCGCCCTGGTTGCCCCAGCTGCTGCGCACGAAACTGAGCACGGTGGCGATTTCCGCGTCGCTCAAGCTGTCGCTGAAGTCCGGCATGCCGCCGCGCCCCTTGAGCAGCACCGTGGCGACGTCGGTACCCTTCCCTTGCACGAATTTGTTCCCCGCCAGCGCCGGGAAGGCGCCCGGTATGCCCTTGCCGGTGGCCTGGTGGCATGCAGCGCAGTTCTTAAGGAACAGCGCCTTGCCATCCATCTGCTGCGCGCGCGATGGCGAGCTGGCGCCGGCAGCCAACAGCGCGACCACCACCATTGCCGTCTTGATCAACGCTTCCTTCATGCATTGGCCCTTTCATGGATCTTGGCGATCTGCTGCCACGCCGATTCGATGGCGCCGGCCTGCCAGCCGGTCAGGTAGCTCAGGTGCTCGCCGGCCAGCAGCACGCGGCCCTCGCCCTCCAGCAGCACCGGGTAGGCGGCGGCGCGGGTCTTCTCGGTCCACTCGGCCCAGCCGCCCAGGTTGTACTGCACGCGGTGCCAGGCGACCGAGAACGCGGTCTCGAAGTTCTCGGTGTACTGCGGGAAGATCTTCTGCCCCGCCTCCAGCGCGAACGCGGCGCGTTCCTTCGGCGACAGCGCGCTGGTCTCGATGGCGGCCGTCTGGTACTGGTAATACCCGAGCAGCACGCCCTTCTTCTTCTGCCAGCCGTAGGACGGCATCGAGATGGTGTTGATGCCTTTGAGGTCGGTGAGGATATGGCCGCCGTACAGGTGCTCGTCCTCCTCCCAGAAGCGGCGCTTCATCTGCAGGCCGATCTTGCCGACCGGCGCATAGGCCACCGTGGCGACGGCCTTCTTGAACTTGTCCGAGAAGTCGGTGTCGATCTGGCGCAGCACCGACAGCGGCATCGCCACCAGGCAGTAGTCGGCGCCGATGCTGGCGACCTTGCCGCTGCCGGTATCCTTGTAGGTGACGGTGACGCCCTTGTCATTCTGGCGGATGGTCTGCACTTCGGCGCGGTAGCGGATGTTCTTGCCGACGCGTTTTTCAAACGCCTTGGCGATGGCGTCCATGCCGCCGACCGGCTGGAACATGGTGTTCTGCATCGGGAAGTCCTGCACCGCGCTGTAGACGTTGCCCAGTTTGGAGGCCAGCAGGTCCTTGAAGCCCAGCGGATCGGACGGCGTGCCCGGTCCCGGCGACAGGCCGGCGCCGGGATTGACGGTGAAGCCACGGCCGCTGCGGCCCTTGTATTGCAGGTCGGCGCCGGCCAGCTGGCCTTCGTGCGCCAGGTAGTCCAGCAGCAGGCGCTGGTCGTCGGCGGTCAGCTCCTGGTCCAGCTGCTTGTTCTTGACCGACTTGGCCAGCAGTTCGGAGACGTGGCCGCGCATGTCGGCCTTGATCTCGGCCACGCGCATTCGCTTGCCGGCATAGGGGCCGGCGTTTTCGGAGTAGACGAAGGCGTGGTCGTTATCGTTGACCATGACCTCCAGCGGCACCTCGAACAATCGCGTGTAGTGCAGCGTCGATTGGTGGTGCAGCGGGATACGCCATGGGCCGTGGTTAATGTACTGGCCGTCGTCGAAATCGCAGGTCTGCTTTTCGCCTCCGAGTTCGGTGAGGCTGAAGCCCTTGCGCGCGGTCTGGCAACGGCCGCCGGCGAAGGCTCGCGCTTCCAGGATCTGGCAGTGGTAGCCAAGCTTGCCCAATTCGTAGGCGGCGGTCATGCCGGCCAGGCCGGCGCCCAATATCAGCACCTTCTTGCCCTTGCCGCTTCCGCTCAGCGCCGGCGGTTCGGATGCCGTGGAGTTCATGCCCATGCCCCAGGCGTTCATGGTGTTGAGCAGCAGGCCGGTGCCGCCGACCGCCGCCGCGCGGTACAGGAAATCCCTTCGAGTAAATGAACTAAACGATTTAAACGATTTTACTGTTTTGCTATTCATCGACGTCCTTTCGTGACTTGCGATTCCATAGTCCCTATCTAGCAATCGTCGTGCCACGGCGCGGGACAAAATAAACATGCTTCGCCGTTGAAGCGGTCCTTATGGAATAAGGCTAAACGGTATAAAACAATGTTGTTTCGCGGCCCCTTGATCGCTGCGCCGGAAGCACGAAAAGACGCTGGCGGCGACAGACTTTATTTGCGCCATCGGTGTGGGCGAAGCGGATGTGGAGACGGCGCGCCGCACCAGCGAGAGGCGCGCACCGGAATGGAAAGAAGTGGTATGCACGGCGCTGGACAGCGCCGTGGGCATTTCAGTTGGCGAAGCTGGCGATGGCGTGCGTAGTGCTACGTAGGGGTGCTGCGAGGGTGGCGGCAATGGTGGGAGCTGGGTGCGGCGGCAGGGCGATTTCCGCCGCGGCCAGGTGGCGCTGCGTGCCGCTGCTGTCGGCCATGTGGCAGGCGTGGAATTGCATCGGCGCGTTGGGGTCCAACAAATAAATCATGTCCATGTCGGCCGGATCGTAGGCCACCCGCACATGCCATTGTCCGCGCGAGCGCGCACGCTCGAACCAGCGCTCGTTGATGGCGCGTGCGCAGGTATAGGTGACGCCAAACAAATCTATGCCGTCGGCGGTGACGGTGGCCTGCGCCGCCGGCATCAGGCTGCAGCGCAGCAGCTGTTCCGGATAGGTCTTCAGGCTCCCGCCGCGGTGCGCGACGCCCCACTCCCACAGCGCGCGCGGCGTGGCGTGGCCGGCGTGTGGCAGCGTTGCGCTGTTGTTGTGGTACAGGATGCAGTCGATGACGATGCGGGTGAACTGGTCCAGATCGAGCACGCCGTCCAGGCGGCACGGGGCGCCGGCGTCGTCGGGCGCCAGCAGCTGGAAGCGCTTGGCCAGCACGGCACGCCAGTCATCCGGGCCGTCGTTGGCGGCGACGCAGCGCAGGTTGAAGTTGTTGAGCAGGGTGTCGCGCTGGGCGCCGCCGCTCAGGGCGGCGTGGGTGGACAGCGTGTCCGGCAGGTGGCGGCTGGGCCACTGCGCGGCCTCGATGCGGCGGCCGAACTGCTGGCTGTAGCGCTGCTTGTCAGCGCCGCAGTGGGCCAGGGCCAGCATGGCGTGCTGCCAGCTGGCGGCGCCCGTGCCGATGTAGACCCCGGCCACCATGTGGCTGAAGGCGTCGATCGCCACGTACACCAGTGGCCGGCCGATGGTCTGCTGCCGGTCGGCGCGCGAGACCAGCCGCACTTCGGCGCGCACCACGTCCAGGTAGAAGCAGGCGCCGGGACGGCCGTCGGCCGGCGGCTCCCAGTCGCCGTCGGCGCCAGGTCCTATTCCGGCGTTGGCGTCCGGGCCGGCGTGGATGGCCGAGCCGTTGCCCGCGTGGGCCGCCGGGCCGGAGCCGGCCGGATGCTGTTCCAGCGGCGGCTGCCGGCGCGCGGTGGCGGCGGCGCTGCGGCGGGCTACTTCCGGCGGGCGGTCGTCGTCGTGGTCGAGCCAGTAGTTGAACTGGCCGAAGGTCGGCAGCACGGTCTCCGGCGCGTCCTGCGCGGCGAGCACGCGGCCGCTGCCGGCGTCGATGCGGCGGCCGCTGAAGAAATCGGCCAGCATCTGCTGGTAGGCGCCCAGCCGCGAGAACTTGGCGTGGCCCGCCGCGTAGCGCGCGATGGCGACGCGGAAGGTGCGGCGGATCTCCTCATCGGCGTTCATGCCCGGACCATCGCCGGCGTCGTTCTTGCGCGGGCGGCCGCGCTTGACGCCGGCCGAGGCTTGGCGAACCTTGCCGCGCCCACCCGAGTTGCAGTAGTCGGGCAGCAGCGCGTTGGGCGTCTGCCCGCGCTGCCAGTAGCGGCGCAGGTAGCGGTAGATGGTCGGATGCGAGACGCCATGGTCGACGGTGGCCTGCGCCACCAGTTGGCCGCGCAGGCGCGCCTCGTAGATGCCCGGCTCCTGCGCCACCAGCGCCTCGACGATCCGCCACGCGCGGGCGCGCAGCTGTAGGTGCTTGGGCGGCAGCAGCTCCTGGCTGACCACCATCAGGTAGGGATCGGCCGCCAGCACGCGCGCGCGGCCGGCGCGCAGGTCGGCCTGCAGCAGCGGCAGCGCGACCAGTTCGACGTCGGCCGAACGGGCCGCCACGTCGAACACGTAGGCGTGGCTTTGCTCGGGCGCGATCCACAGCACGCGCAAGGTGCGCGGCGCGGGATGCGTGTACTGCAGCAGGTCATTCCGCAGCAGCATCGGCGCCTCGGGAGTGTAGAAACAATGCGGTCATTCCGTGCTCCTTACTCAACGACTTGTCGGTTTCCCTTGATCCAATGCAATAAACGGGCCAGCCGCAGCTCTCCTATGAAAGCGACGCGGCCAGCGACCGCGCCGGGCGTGCTTGTGGTGCACGGCGGCTGCCGGGCGCACCGTGCGCGTGCAGGCGGCCCAAATGAAAACAGGGCCTTGCGGCCCTGTGGTTTGGATGATCGGTACTCGATCAGTACTTTTTCTTGAACTTGTCCTTGGCGCCCGGCGCCGGCTTTTTAGGCGGCGTCGATTTGCCGGACTCCGGCGGCATGCGGTCGGCATGGCTGATCTTCAGCTGCGCGCCGCCGACCCACACTTTGCCCAGGTGCTTGAACAGGTCCGGCGGCATCCCGTCCGGCAGCTCCAGCATGCTGTAGGTGTCGAAGATCTCGATGCGGCCGATATGCTTGGCCTCCAGTCCCGCCTCGTTGGCGATGGCGCCGACGATGTTGGACGGCGTGGCCGCATGGTTGCTGCCCACCTCGATGCGGAAGGCGCTCATCGGCAGCGTGACCTTGCCTGGCTTTTCCTTTTTCTTCTTCGGCGCGGCTTCGGCTTCCACCTCGGCCGATTCCACGCGCGCGGCCTTGGCCAGCGGCGATGCGGCCGGAGCGGCCGATGGCGCAGCCTTGGCGGCGGCCGGCGCGCGGGCAGGCACCGGACGGGCCGCAGGTGCAGCCGGGGCAGCCGTTGCGGCCGACGGCGCGGCATCGCCGTTATCGCGGCTGATGCGCAGCTGCTGGCCGCCTACCTTGATGCCGGCCAGGTGTTCGAGCACGTCGGCGGTCAGGCTGTCCGGCATATCGAGCACGCTGTAGTCGTCGTAGATCTCGATGCGGCCGATGTTCTTGGAGTCGATGCCGCCCTCGTTGGCGATGGCGCCAACGATGTTGCCCGGCTTGACGCCGTGCTGGTAGCCCACTTCGATGCGGAAGGTCTGCATGCCAGGATCGGCGGCGCGCACGATGCGTTCCTTTTTCGGGAAGCGCTCGCTGCGTTCGGCGCGGTCGCCGCGCTCGAAGCGGTCGCCCCGGTCATTGCGGTCGTTACGCTCGAAGCCCACTTGACGGCCCGGACGCTCGTCCCAGGTCGCCGCGGCCACCTGCTGCTTTTTATCCAGCAGCAGCGGCACGTCGCCGCGCGCCATCTTGGCCAGTGCGGCGGCGATCTCGATCGCCGGGATATTCTGTTCGCGCTCGAAGTCCTCGATCAGCGACTGGAACTGTTCCAGCTCGCCCTGGGCCAGCGTCTCGCTGATCTGCGACTTGAACTTGGCGATGCGGACGTCGTTGACGGCCTGGATGGTCGGCAGCTCCAGCATGCCGATCGGCTGGCGGGTGGCGCGCTCGATCGATTTGAGCAGGTTCTTTTCGCGCGGAGTGATGAACAGGATCGCCTCGCCGCTGCGGCCCGCGCGGCCGGTGCGACCGATGCGGTGGGTGTAGCTTTCCGGATCGTGCGGCACGTCGTAGTTGACCACGTGGCTGATGCGCTCCACGTCCAGACCGCGCGCGGCGACGTCGGTCGCCACCAGGATGTCGATCTTGCCGTCCTTGAGCTGCTGGATGGTGCGCTCGCGCTGCGCCTGCTGGATGTCGCCGTTGATGGCGGCGGCCGAGAAGCCGCGCGCCTGCAGCTTCTGCGCCAGTTCCTCGGTACCGAGCTTGGTGCGCGAGAAGATGATCATGCCGTCGAAGTTCTCGGCTTCCAGGATGCGGGTCAGCGCGTCCAGCTTGTGCATGCCCGAGACCAGCCAGTAACGCTGGCGGATGTTTTCATTGGTGCCGGTCTTGGCGGCGACCGTGATTTCCTTCGGGCTGCGCAGGTAGGTGTTGGCGATGCGGCGGATGGCCGACGGCATGGTCGCCGAGAACAGCGCGGTCTGGCGCGAGTCCGGGGTCTCCTGCAGGATGCGTTCGACGTCGTCGATGAAGCCCATGCGCAGCATTTCGTCGGCTTCGTCCAGCACCAGCGTTTTCAGCTTGGACAGGTCGAGCGAACCCTTGTCCAGGTGATCGATGACGCGGCCCGGCGTACCGACCACGACGTGCACGCCGCGGCGCAATGCCGACAGCTGCGGGCCGTAGCTTTGGCCGCCGTAGATCGGCAGCACGTGGAAGCCGGGGATATGGCCGGCGTAGGTCTGGAAGGCTTCGGCGACCTGGATCGCCAGTTCGCGCGTTGGCGCCAGTACCAGCGCCTGCGGCGTGGTCTGTTTGATATCGATGCGCGACAGGATGGGCAGCGCGAAGGCGGCGGTTTTCCCCGTCCCGGTCTGCGCCTGGCCCAGGACGTCCTGGTTATCGAGCAGCAGCGGGATAGTCGCGGCCTGGATCGGCGACGGCGACTCGTAGCCGACTTCCTTCAGGGCCTTGATCAACGGCGCGCTGAGGTTCAGATCGGAAAAAAGGGTGATGGGGGAGGTTGGGGTTTCAGACATGGCGTCACTCACAAGTATGTTCGAATCGCCTAATTGCGAAAGAAATTTGTGCGTAGTTTACTCTCTATCGACGCTTCGGGCCGGTTTTTGGACAAAAACGGCCATTTATCAGCAAAAGCGCGACGTTCGCGGCCCCCAAAAAAAGAAGACAGGCCGGAGCCTGTCTTCTTTCTTGCGCCGCCCAGGCCAGAGGTCCGGGGCAGCACGTCCTGCACTAGCGGATGCGGATTACTTGCTGGCTGCTGGAGCCGATGCTGCCGGCGCCGGGGTCGAAGCCGCTGGTGCGCTGGCGGCTTTGGTGGCCTTGTGCTTCTTGTGATGCACTTTCTTGGCCGGTGCGCTCGATGCTGGCGCCGATGCGGCTGGAGCCGTGGTCGATGCCGCAGGTGCGGCGGCTGGTGCCGAAGCGGCTGGAGCTTGAGCGAATGCGGCGCCTGCGAACAGGGTGGCGATCAGGGTGGCGATTACTTTTTTCATGATGCGGTTCCTTTAAATTGATTTATATCGTTTATCGAATTACTTGGCTGCTGCTACTTTGGTGTCTGCTTTTGGTTCTACTTTGGCAGCGGCTACTGGCGCTGCGTCTTTGGATTCTTTGGCTGCCTTGGCTTTGTGATGCGTCTTGGTCTTCGCGGTCTTCACTTCGGTTTTGGCTTCGGCCTTGGCTTCGGTTTTGACATCGGCGGTTTTGACTTCAGGGGCTTTCACTTCGGCTTTCGCTTCGGTTTTCACCACGGCTGGCTTGGCGGCTGGAGCGGTGGT
>Ga0209646_1000238_pt1 | contig 57384 bp, 57 predicted proteins | sample AraplaL_Col_mTSA_FD_184259 | JGI IMG/M metagenome (GOLD analysis project Ga0209646, IMG submission 184259) | Arabidopsis root microbial communities from the University of North Carolina, USA - plate scrape CL_Col_mTSA (SPAdes) (version 2) | ecosystem: Host-associated > Plants > Roots >...
TCACCGTGATCTGCACCTGGCCGTTGGCCTGGCTTTGCGACTCCATGTATTGCAAGCCGTCGGCGCCGTTCATTTCCTGTTCGATCAGGCTGGTCACCGAATCGTCGAGGGTTTGCGCGGTCGCGCCGGGATAGGTCGCGGTGACCACGATGGTCGGCGGCGCGATACTCGGATACTGGGCGACAGGCAGGCCGGTAATGGCCAGCGCGCCCGCCAGTATGATGAAGATTGCTAGCACCCACGCAAAAACGGGGCGATCAATAAAGAACTTTCCCATCTGACAGCCTCTTAGTTAGCTTTGGTTGCGGCATCCTGCTTGGCTGGAGCCTGACCTTGTGCGGCGGGGGCGGCAGCCGCCGCGTCGCCGACAGGGCCGTTCCATGGAACCGGCTTGACCGGTGCGCCCGGCTTGGTCTTCTGCAGGCCTTCGACGATCACGCGGTCGCCGGCTTTCAGGCCGTCGGTGACTACCCAGTTGTTGCCTTGCGCAGCGCCGGTCTTGACCGGACGCGCGGCAACCTTGTTGTCGTCGCCGACCACGAATACCGACGAACCGTTCAGGTCGCGCATGACCGCTTGCTGCGGCACCACGATGGCTTGTTCGTCAATCGCCTGTTCCAGCTTGGCGCGCACATACATGCCCGGCAGCAGGGTGCGGTTCGGGTTGGGGAATTCCGCGCGGATGGTCACGGCGCCAGTCGTCGAATCGACGCTGACGTCAGAGAACAGCAGCTTGCCCGATTGCGGATAAGTGCGGCCGTCTTCAGTGACCAGCGTCACCTTGGCCTTGTCCTTGCCGACGGTTTTCAACTGGCCGCTGGACATGGCTTGCTGCAGCTTGAGCAAGTCGGTGCTCGATTGCGTCAGGTTGACGTAGATCGGGTCGAGTTGTTGCACAACCGCCAGTTGGGTGGCGTCGTTCTGGCCGACCAGTGCGCCTTCGGTCACCAGCGCGCGGCCGATGCGGCCCGAGATCGGCGACGTCACGGTGGCGTAACCCAGGCTCAGGCCGGCGGTCTGCACGGCCGCCTTGCCGGCGGCGACATCCGCTTCCGCTTGTTTCTGCGCCGCGACGGCGTCGTCATATTCCTGCTTGCTGACGGCGTTGACTTCGACCAGCGGCTTGTAGCGTTGCGCCTTCAGCGTGGCCTGGGTCAGCGTGGCCTGGCTCTTGGCCAGCGTGGCTTGCGCGCTGTCGTAATTGGCTTTGAACGTCGCCGGATCGATGCGATACAGCACCTCGCCGGCCTTGACCTCACTACCTTCGCGGAAAGTGCGCTTGAGAATGATGCCGGCGACGCGGGCGCGTACTTCGGCGATGCGGGTCGCTTCCAGGCGGCCCGGCAGCTCGTTGCTGATCGTGATTTGTTGAGGCGCGATGGTGACGACGGACACTTCGCCCGGCGGCATGCCCGCTCCAGGCTGGGCATTCGGTTTTTGACCACAGCCTGCAAAGGCGGCCATCACGGCAACGGTCAGGGTAAGGCGCGTGAAACGACTAACTGAGCTCATAAATATCTCGCACGGTAAGTAAAGTTGAAGCTGCTACAGCAGCGGGTGATTCGAATACGGTCACGAATATGGTCAATACAGCGGGAACTACAGGGGTACAACAGGATGATGCAGAAAGAAATCGACAGAAAGCAGAAGCAAGAAGATAACGCAAAAATTGTTGCAGTGCAGAAAAGACAGCGGGTAGGGTAAAACTGACAGCGGCTATTGGAATCCGGTGCTATTATACATACATTCTTGTATGTATGTATTGCATTGATGTATCGCAATATTTTGAAGATACATACGGAAACATGCAGATTTTCGCGAAACAGCCTCCTTGTCAAAGGGAATTGCGATTATTTGTCTTTATTGCACAACGATGGTGCGCGGAGATTGTAATGACACCAACTATTTGCCCGGCCGCCTGATCATGGCACGCTCGACCAAGGAAGAAGCCCTCGAAACCCGTTCGCGCATCCTCGATGCCGCGGAGCAGGTATTTTACGAACGCGGGGTCTCGCACACCTCGCTGGCCGATGTCGCCAAGGCAGCCGATGTCACGCGCGGCGCCATTTACTGGCATTTCAAAAACAAGAGCGATCTGTTCGACGCCATGTGCGATCGGGTGCGCCTGCCGATGGAAGCCATGATGGAAGCCAACGCCGACGAGCGCGTCGCCGATCCGCTCGGCGAGTTCATCAAAGGCGGCGTCTATGTGCTCAAGCAAGCCGCCACCGATCCGCGCTGTCGCAAAGTATTCGACATCATCTTCAATAAGTGCGAATTTGTCGACAACAATGATCCGATTCTCATGCGCCAGCGCGAATGCCACATGCAGGGCATGTTGCGCTTGGAGCAGATTCTCAAAAACTCCATTGCGCGCGGTCAGCTCGAACCCAATCTGAACATCCGCCGCGCCTGCCTGATGGCGCATGCCATGTTCAGCGGTTTGCTGGCCGACTGGTTCTTCGCTCCCGACAGCTTCGACCTTGAAAAAGAAGCGGAGAACTTGCTCACCGCCTGTATCCACGCCGTCAAGACGGCGCCGACGCTGAGGAACTGATCAGCAGCGATGCAAGCGGCGGTACGGTTGCAGGTTGCCACCGTAGTGCCTTGCTTTCTTTACTGCGCCGGCGGACCCAGCAACCGGTTGATCTGCGCCAGATCCTCTTCCCTCAGGCTGCCGGCGGCCGACTTCAGTTTCAATCCGTTCATCAGCGTATCGTAGCGCGCCTTGGCCAGATCGCGGCGCGTCGAGAACAGCTGTTGCTGTGCGTTCAGCACGTCGATGTTGATGCGCACGCCGACCTGATAACCGAGACGATTCGATTCCAGCGCCGACAGGCTGGAAACCTCGGCGGCCTCATATGCCTTCACCTGCGACAAGCCGTTGCTCACCCCCAGATACGCCTGACGCGCATTGAGCACGGCGGTGCGGCGCGCGTTCTCCAGGTCCGCGCGCGCCTTGTCGGCCAGCGCGATCGACTCGTCGACTTTGCTGCTCACGCCGAAGCCGGAATAGAGCGGAATATTCCATTGCACGCCGATCGAGTTGGTATAGGCGCGGTAATTGGTGTAGGGCGTCAGCTGGCTGTTTTGATTGGTGTAATTGCGGCCGACCGCCAGATCGACGGTCGGGTAGTGGCCGGCGCGGTTGCGCTTGATTTCGCTCTGCGCGATTTCCAGCGACACCTGCTGGGCGACGACGTTGTAGTTCTGCTGTTCCGCGCTGCTGATCCATGGGTCGATCAGGGCCGGTTGCGGCAGGCTCAGTTGTACGTTTGGACGCAGCGTCGACAAGGGCGCCGGCGGCTGGCCGATGATCTGTTGCAGTTTGCTGAGCGCCACTTCCAGATCGTTTTGCGCGGCGATTTCCTGTGCGTTGGCGAGGTCGTAGCGCGCCTGCGCTTCATTGGTGTCGGTAATGGTGGCGGTGCCGACGTCGAAGTTGCGCTTGGCCGAGGCCAGTTGTTCCGAGATCGCGATCTTCTGCGCGCGCAGGAAGCTCAGCGCATCCTGCGCGCCCAACACGTCGAAATACGCCTGGCCGACGCGCAGGATCAGATCCTGCTGCGCCTGTGCGAATTGCGCTTCGCTGACGGCGACCGAGAGCTTGCCCTGGCGGTAAGTCTCCCAGTTCGCCATGCGCAGCAGCGGTTGGGTCAGTTGCAGCGTATAGGTGTTGACCGAATTCTGCATGGCGTCGCCGGAGCGTGTGTAGCTGCCGTTGACGCCGACGGTCGGCAGGATGGCGGCACGGCCTTGCGTGATTTTCTCTTCGCCGGCGCGCAACGAATAACGCGCGCTCTGGTAGACCGGATCGTTGGCCAGCGCTTGCTGGTAAACCTGCACCAGGTCGGCAGCGCGGGCCGATGAGGCCGGCACGCCCGCCAGTGCGGCGGCAACAGCGCCGACGATCAGGGCAGTGGAGAAAATAGGATGCATACGGAGGATTTTCGCGAGGAATAGGTGACAGCCGGATTGGGCTACTCAGGCACTTCGCAGTTCCGGGGAAAATCAAAAAGTCGTCCGACTTCGAACGAATGCGGTTTTCAATAAGTCGGCATCGTCGTGTCCACCTGCTTGGCCCAGGCATGGATGCCGCCGGTCAGGTTGGTTACTTTGGCAAAGCCTTGGCGTTCAAGGAAGGCGGCGACTTGCATGCTGCGCGCGCCGTGGTGGCAGATGCACACCACGGGCTGCTCTTCATCCAGTTCGGAGAAGCGGCTGGGAATCGTGTTCATCGGAATCAGCTGCGCTGCTGCGATGCTGCAGGTTTCGAATTCCCACGGCTCGCGCACATCCAGCAGCAAAGGTGTCGGACGGTCCGGGTCGGCGATCCAGGCGGCCAGTTCCGGTGCGGTGATGTGCTCCATACAGAATTCCTAGAAAGTGAAGTGAGAATGGGTGCTGGCGGCGTGCAGGGGTTTGGCCAGCAGTTCGAATACATCGACGGTGTCGTAGACCTGGTCGGAGGTGCGGGTGATGACTTGCAGCGACATCACCGGCGCTTCGCCGACGATGGCCAGCACGCGGCCGCCGACCTTGACCTGCTTGAGGAAAGCGTCCGGCAGGAAAGGCAGGGCGCCCGAGACGACGATCACATCGTATTCGCCTTGCCAGCCCTGCGCACCGTTGCCCAGTTCGACGCTGACGTTGACGACGCCGTTGGCCGACAGGTTCTTTTCGGCCAGCGCCTTCAGGTCCGGATCGATTTCAACGGTGGTCACGTGGCGCGCCTTGTAGGCCAGCAGCGCGGCCATGTAGCCCGAGCCGGCGCCGATTTCCAGCACTTGTTCGTGTTTCTTGACGTTGGCTTCCTGCAGGATGCGAGCTTCCACCTTCGGCGCCAGCATGCTTTCGCCGCCGGGCAGCGGGATTTCGGTATCGAAAAACGCCAGGCTGCGGTAGGCGGCGGGAACGAATTCCTCGCGCTTGACCACGGTCAGCAGGTCCAGCACATCTTGCGCCAGCACATTCCAGGGGCGGATTTGCTGTTCGATCATATTGAAACGGGCTTGTTCGATATTCATGGCTTAGGCTCAATAGCGACGTAAAAACAGCATTTTATCAAACACGGCCGCAGCGAAACAGCAGCGGACCGTCGGTTTCCGTTGCTTTCCGGGGCGCGCGGCAGGATTTTTTGCGAGCCGGCAGACGTTTTTCGCTTGCTTTCCGCTTGCAAAAAGGAAATATTCAGGACGCATCCGTATGTTCTCCCTCTTGCGCCTGCCCGTGAGCGTGGCCGAACCACTTGCGCTTGACCCAGGCGCCCAGGTCGTCGAGATAGGTATAGGCCACCGGCACCACCACCAGCGTCAGCAGCGACGAGGTGATGATGCCGCCGATCACGGCCTGGCCCATCGGCGCGCGCTGCTCCGACCCTTCGGCAATGCCGAACGCCAGCGGCACCATGCCGAACACCATCGCCAGCGTGGTCATCAGGATAGGGCGCAGGCGTACGTGGGCGGCTTCCAGCAGGGCGGCGCCGCGCTCCATGCCTTCCTTGCGCGCCTGGTTGGCGAAGTCCACCAGCAGGATCGCGTTCTTGGTCACCAGGCCCATGAGCATGATGAAGCCGATGATCGAGAACATGTTCAAGGTCGAACGGAAGAACATCAGCGCCAGGAACACGCCGATCAGCGTCAGCGGCAGCGACGACATGATGGCGATCGGCTGCAGGAAGCTGGCGAACTGCGACGCCAGGATCATGTAGATGAACACGATCGCCAGCGCCAGCGCGCCCACGGCATAGCCGAAGGATTCGTTCATGCTCTTGGTCGATCCGCCGATCTGGTAGCGATAGCCGGGCGGCCAGTTCATCCGGTCCAGCATGACCTTGATGTCGGCGTTGACCTGTCCGGCCGAGCGGCCGGCGGCGTTGGCCGACAATTCCACTTCGCGGTTCAGGTCGCGCCGGTTGATCTGGTTGGCGCCGACGGTGTTCCTGATCTCCGCCACCTGGCGCAGCGGCACCATGCGCGGCGTACCGTCCGAATTGACCTGGGTGCTGGCCAGCATCAGGCGCGACAGGTCATCCACCGTGTTGCGATCGGTCGGCGACAGGCGCACGTTGACGTCATAGTTCTCGTCATCCGGTGCGCGCCAGCTGCTGGCGGCTTCACCGGCCAGCAGCGGACGCAGCGCATTGCCGATTTCCGCCACGCCGATGCCAAGGTCGGAGCCGATGTCGCGCTTGGGTTCGACCGAGATGGTCGGTTTCTGCGCCTTCAGGCTGGAATCCAGATCCACCACGCCGGGAATGGCCAGCAGCTTCTTTTGCACCTCGTCCGACAGCCGCGCCAGTTGATCCAGATCCGGCCCCAGCAGGCTGAAGCGCACCTGCTTGTTGTCGCCGCCGACGCCGTCCAGCGTGCCGATGTGCGTCACCGCGATGCCGGCGATCTGCGTCAGGCGCTCGCGCAATTTCGGCGCCAGTTGCGAAGTGCTGAGCTGGCGCTGGTTGCGCGGCTTGAGGCGGATGAACACGGTCGCGTAGTTCTTGCCCTGCGCGTTGCCGGTGTTGACCGTGCTGTAGGTGTCGACCACTTCCGGGAACTGGCGCAGTACGGCTTCCACCTGATGCACCTTGCTTTCGGTCAGTTCCAGCGATGAGCCCACCGGCGTGTAAAAGGTCACGCCGGATTCCGAATAGTCCGCCTGCGGCACGAATTCGGAACCGATCAGCCCGGTCGCCGGCAAGGCGAAACCGGCAATGAAGGTCGCCAGCGCCAGCAACAGCGTCAGCACGCGATGCCGCAGCGACCATTTCAACAGTCGCTGATAAGCCGCCGACAACCACTGCACCATGCGTTCGAACTGATGCAGCACGCGGCCGATGGTGCGAGCGTACCAACTGCGTTTGTGTTTCTCGCCGTGCACGTCCGGATCCGGCCAGATCGACGACAGCATCGGATCCAGCGTGAACGACACGAACATCGAGATCAGGACGGCGGCCGTCACCGTCACGCCGAACTGATGGAAGAAGCGTCCGATGATGCCGCCCATGAAGCCCACCGGCAAGAACACCGCGACGATCGAGAAGGTCGTCGCCAGCACCGCCAGGCCGATTTCCTGCGTACCTTCCAGCGCCGCCATCTTGTGCGTCTTGAACTTGCCGTGCACCTTCATGCCGGCATGGCGCACGATGTTTTCACGCACCACGATCGCATCGTCGATCAGCAGGCCGACGCACAGCGACAGCGCCATCAGCGTGATCATGTTGATCGTGAAACCGAACATGTACATGAACAGGAAAGTACCGATCAGCGCCACCGGCAAGGTCAGCCCGGTGATCACCGTCGAGCGCCACGAATTGAGGAACAGGAACACGATCAGCACCGTCAGCAGCGCGCCTTCGATCAGCGTGCGACGCACGTTCTCGACGCCGGTGCGGATCTGGCGCGAGCTGTCCTTGATGATCTGCAGGCGCACGCCGGGATAGAGTTTCTGCAGGTTCGGCTCCATGTCCTTGATGGCCTGCTTGAGGCCGTCGGCGACGTCGATGGTGTTCTGGCCCTGCGCCTTGAGGATGTCCAGCGCGAGCGTGCGCTGGCCGTTGTAGAGCGCCAGCGTTTCCTGTTCTTCCTGGCCGTCGACCACGGTGGCGATCTGGTTCAGCGTCACCGGCTGGCCGCCGCGACGCGCCACGATGATGCGTTTGAAGTCTTCCGGATTCTTGACGCGGCCCTGCACCTGCACGACCTTTTCGGCGTCGGCCATGCGGATGGCGCCGGTCGGCAGTTCCTGGTTTTCATTTTTGATTGCATTGATGACCTGATCGACGCCGATGCCGAGCGCCTCCATCTCATTCGGCTTGACGTAAATATTGACCTGGCGCTTGACGCCCCCGACCAGCGTCACCGAGCCGACGCCGCGCACGTTCTCCAGGCGCTTCTTGATGAGCTGGTCGGAGATCGTGGTCAGTTCGCGCAGCGTGCGCGGCCTGGCGTTGGCCGCTTTGGGATCGTTGGTGACCGAGATCGAAAAGATCGGCTGGTCGGCCGGGTCGAAACGCGTGATGCGCGGCTGGTCGACTTCCTTGCGGAAGGCCGCCTGCACCAGCGCCACTTTTTCGCGCACGTCCTGGGCGCCCTGCGCCGGATCGACGGTGAGGTCGAATTCGACGATCACCACCGACAGGCCTTCGTACGAGTGGGAAGTCAGGCTGTTGATGCCGTTGATGGTGTTGACCGATTCTTCGATCTTGCGGGTGACGTCGGATTCGACGTTCTCGGGCGAGGCGCCGGGATAGGTGGTCTGCACCACCACCACCGGGAAAGTAATGTCGGGAAACTGGTCGACGCGCAGGCGCTGGTAAGAAAACAAGCCGAGCACCACGAACGCCATCATCATCATGGTGGCGAGCACGGGGTTGCCGATACTGATGCGGGTGAACCACATGCGCTTATTCCTTTGCCTTGGCAGCTGTTGCCGCCGGTGCCGCCGCCGCATCGCCGGGCGCGGAGATGCGCACCGGCGTTCCGGTATTCAGGTTACCGAGATTGGCCTTGACGATGCGCGCGCCGCTTTGCAGGCCGCTGCTCACTTCGACCGCATTGCCGCGGCTGTCGACGCCGCGCATGCCCAGCGCGACGTCGCGCCGGATCAGCTTGCCGCCTTCGATGGCGTACACATACGTCTTGTCGCCGTCGGTCTGGATCGCCGTCTGCGGCACCGTCACCACGGCGTCGCGCTTGTCCAGCGTCAGGCTGGCGTCGGCGAACATGCCGGCGCGCAGCAGGCCCTGCGGATTGTCGATGCGCACGTACACCATGATCGAGCGCGAGCCCGACTGCGTCGCCGGATTGATGCGCACCACCTTGCCGCTCACTGCCTGCGGCAGGCCTTCGACCCTCACCAGCACTTCCTGGCCGAGTTTGACCTTCAGGATGTCGGAGGTCGGCACCGGCGCTTCCAGCTCCATCCGGCTCAGGTCGACGACGTCGAGCAGCTTGTTGTCGATCGATATCTTTTCTCCCGGTTCCACCGTGCGGCTGCTGATCATGCCCGTGATCGGCGCCTTGATGACGGTGTCGTTCAGGGCTTTTTGCGCGACGTCCAGCGCGCCGCGCGCGGTATCGACGTTGGCCTTGGCGATGTCGAACTGGCTGGCGGCGTTGTCGAAGGCGTTGCGCGAGATGAAGCCCTTGTCCAGCAGCGCCAGGTTGTTGTCGCGCGTCTTGGTGGCGATGTCGAGCTGGCCGCGCGAGGCGACCAATGAGCCTCTGGCCTGCTCGAGCTTGGCCTGGTATTCGCTGGTGTCGATGCGGATCAGCACCTGTCCGGCCTGGACCGCTTCGCCGGCGCGCACCAGTACTTCCTTCACCTCGCCGGCGACCTTGGCCTTGACCGAGACCTGGTTCAGCGCGCGTAGCGCGCCCGACAGCGGCAGCACCTGGCGCAGCGGCTCGACGCCGACTTCGATCGTGTCGCTGGGCAGGAATTCGAGTACCTGGGCAGGCTTGGCGACCGCGGTCGCCGGCGCCGGCGGGCGTTTTCTGGTCGCGAGGAAGGCGACGACGATGATCAGGATCACCAGTCCAATCAGGACCGGGCGGCGTTTCAGGAAGGAAAGAGTCATCAGGTTCGTGTCGGTAAGCTGTTCAGGCGCAGATCGATGAAATGGTGAGGCCGGCCCGTGGCGGCCTGCGGCGCGGATGACGGCGCCGCAACCGGCAATCACGTCGGCGGATTGGAGTTTCTTGCAGGACCGGGCGTTGCCGTCGGCGTGCCCGCGATCGGCCGCGAGTCAGCAATGTAAGTGGCAATAGGCATGTCGTCAAGAAACCTCGGGAAAGATCGGATGCAAAGCAGGGTAAATGCGATGCGTGTTGCGCAACAGCGTTTTGCGACAAACCGACAATCGGCAGGATTGAAGGGGTGAAATACCTCAGCTTCTTGCGTAGAAAAGGCGAAAGCCTTTTACAATAGTGGCGTCCGCCGTTTGTCTTCAGTTGGCATTCTGGCAATTATTCGCGCAAGTTGAGCCACCGGACGTCGTATTCCGCAGGAGCGCCGCAATGCAAAACATCAGCAACCAATTCTTCGTCAACAACGCCGCCGCGGCCAATGCTGCGAAGGCTTACGCCAAGAACAACGACATCGGTTTCGCCCAGTTGATGACCGCCCGCAACACGGGCGTCGACGGACTGGTCAATCCGATGCGTCCTGACGTCAGTCCGGCGCTGACGATGGCGCTGGGCGGCCTGGTCGGCGCGTACGGCATCAACGTGCCGCCCAAGCTGCGGATTTTTTCGACGAAAAAGGGCTTCAAGCTGGAAGAGGGCGATGAGCGCGGCGGCAAGTTCGAGATGCTGCTCAACGATCATACCGGCGTTTCCGATCTGCTGGCGCAAGCGCAGACGCAGGCGCTGGCTTCGCGCGACGAGGCGATGCAGTCGGCTATCGAGACTTTCACCAAGGGTAATGCGTCGGGCTACGACATGAAGGGTTTCCTGACCGAGTTCAAGGAAAACGAAAAGCCGCGCGCCGTCAGCATCGTCTACGATGGCAGCAGCACGCAGGTGGAAGAGCTGGAAGGCAAGAACTGGCGTCCGATCAAGAACGAATCGGATTTCATGGCCGACCTGATCAAGGCGTATACCCGCTATTCGCTGACGCAGGATGCCACGGCAGTGCATGAAGCCAAGAAGGCGAAGAATTCGCTGGTGTCGCTGCCCGTGGGGAAATAAGCTGCCGAAGGGCGCGCACGATGTCCGCCTTCATTCATACCTTCGTACATAAAAAAGCCAGGCATTGCCTGGCTTTTTTTGTTGTCGCGGTCCGCTCAACTCAACTGCCGAAACTGCTGCTGCCCATCAGCTTGGACAGCCGTGCAGAGATTTCCTGCACGATGTTCTGCACTTCATCGAGGCTGGGATTGACCTTCTTGTCGATGCGTTCGATGTACGGGATGTTGAGCGCCGCCAGCATGCGGTCGTTGGCGCCCAGCACCGGATAGGACAGATTCACCACGCCGCGGATCTGGCGGCTTTCCATGCGCGAATAGCCGCGTTCCTGGGTTTCCGCGATCTGGCGCAGCAACTGCGCATGATCGATTTCCTGTTCGCCATCCATGCGCACGTGCGCCGCCAGCATGCGGCCGCGCTCGGCTTCATCGCGGAACGACAGCAACACGTGGCCGGAGGCGGTGTCGGTCAGGCTCACCAGCGCGCCGACCTTGAGGCCGAACGCCCAGCGTTCCGGGCTGTCGACCTGCGCCACCACGATCACGCGACCCGCTTCATAGACGGTGAGATGGGTCGACTGCATGGTCCGGTTCGCCAGCTCGCGCATATGCGGCAAGGCGGTGCTCACCAGCGAGCGGATCGGCTGGTGATAATGCGCCAGCTCGAACAGTTTCAGCGAGAGGCGGTATTGGTCGTTGTCGGCGATCAGGTAGCCGCGCTGTTCCAGCGTCACCACCATGCGGAAGATTTCGTTGACGCTGCGCCCCAGTTGCTTGGAAATCTGATTGAGCGTCAGCATCTGCTCGGCCTTGCTGAGCAATTCCAGGATATCGAGACCTTTGTCCAGCGCCGGCGCCGCATAGCGCGCCTTGCCCGCATCGGCGGCGCTGTCGTTGGCGGAAACATCCTCCGCGGCGCCGGTATGCAGGTCCGCGTCGGGCACGATTTTCTTGGTTCTTGGCATGGCTGGCCTGAAGGAAGGTGGCACTGCGCAACCCGACCGGGTTTGCGCAAATTCGAATTATTTCGCATTTTATCTCTGAAACCGACATTCATGAGTGATTGCCGGTTTCAGAAAATGCTCGGTCCGCCAATTCCAAACTTGTTCATGGGCCGTAGCGAGAGGCTGTCAGCCGGTAGCGACCGGAGCGCAGGGACCGGAGTGTACTCAAGTACACGAGGATCCCGAGCACCGTACGCTGCCGGATCACAGCCTCGCAGTAGGCCCATGGACAAGTTTTAGAAGGAGTGGCTGATGCCGGCGTACGCGCCGTTCTGATTCTGCCCAGTCAACGGATTATTGTTGGTCGCCTCCACCGAGAAGTTGGCATTGCTGCTGTTGCGCACCGTACCCGCACCCACATACAACAAGGTGCGCTTGGACAGCGAGTAATTCGCGCCGGCCATGAACAGGTTGGCGCTGCCGCCGCCCTTGTTGACGTTCACGCGGAACACCGAGCCGATCAGCGTCAGCGCCGGCGTCACCTGATAGTTCGCGCCGACCCAGTAATGATTGGCCTTGTCCGATGCCGTCGCGGCAGCATCGGGCGCGCGCAGGTTTTCATAACCGGCGAACAGCTTGAGCTTGTCGATCGTCAGCGTGCCGCCGAGGATCAGTTCCTTGGAGGTGTCGAAGACATCGACAAAGCGGCCGTTGGCGTCGCGCACCACGTCATAGATCGCGCGCAATTCGACGGTCTGGTTGGCATAGACCAGCGAGACACCGTCCTTGCGCTTCTTGGTGAGCGAGCCGGCCTGTTCGCCGAGGCTGGTTTGCACCGTCGCGTTGAAGCCGCTCCAGGTCGGCGTCTGGTATTCGATCACATTGTCGGCCCCTTGCCAGTTGCGGCCGCGCACCAGCGTCGCCGTGCCGATGAACTGCTGCCCGGTCGGGTCGAGGAACCAGACGTCGTTGTCGATGAACAGGTTCTTGCCGAGCTTGAGCGAACCGGCGCTGCCGGCCAGGCCGACATAAGAGCGGCGATTGAACAGCGCGCTGCCGTTGGTCGAACCCTTGGTGGCGTCAAAACCCGACTCCAGCAGGAAGAAGGCGCTCAATCCTGCGCCCAGGTCTTCCGTACCCTTGAAGCCGATCATGCTGGTGCCCCACTGGTTGCCGGAGGCGCGCCACAGGCTGCCGCTGCCGCCGCCGGTGGTGGCGACGTTGGACTGGTAGTCCACGCCGGCATCGACGCGACCGTAGATGGTGACGCTGCTCTGCGCGTGCGCGCCGCCTGCCGCCAGGCCGGCGAGACCGAGCAAGGCGCCGGCGACGGCGCGCGTCATTTTCTTGTTGATGAAGGTGTTCAGCCCATGGGTGTTGCGTGTGGTATGCGTAGTTGTCTGCATGAGAATCTCCGGGTTTATGGTTGTTGTTTTGCTTGTTTTTTCTGCTTATAGGCACGGACCTGAGAAGACGAACGGTCCGCGGTGATGCGTGGCGTGTCGGTGATGGTGGCGGTTTCCTCCTGTCAATTTTTATTTCATTTGTAAAATGATTTTTTATTTTATTGAATCGTGAAAATCCTGCTGTTCTGCGATCTCCATTTAGATATCTGTTCGATATAAGTTGGTTATCACTTCGCACTACACGAATGCAATGTAGCATTCGGCGACTGGATAGTAGCAAAGTAAACTCAAATATAAAATTAAATTTTATTGATGAATTTAAAACTGCGTGTGATAATCGCCACATAGTAAAAGACAGGGTCTGCATCAGCGCTCGTCAAAAAGAAGCGCCGCAGGCTGCAACGGAGACAGGAATGCCGCTTGCCGGGATGGCGCGCCGCCGTGCGCGTCCGCCGCAACGGATCACAACGGATTTCCCTCCATTACCTTTGACAGAGACGATGACCAAGATCACCTCCATGCGCGTACTGGACGTACGTTTCCCGACCTCCCAGACCCTCGACGGCTCCGATGCCATGAATCCGGATCCGGATTATTCGGCCGCTTACGTCATCCTCGAAACCGACCAGGCCGGCCTCGCAGGCCACGGCCTGACCTTCACCATCGGCCGCGGCAACGAGATCTGCTGCGCCGCCATCCAGGCCATGGAGCATCTGGTGGTCGGCCTCGACCTCGACTGGGTCAGCGCAGACATGGGCCGCTTCTGGCGCCATATCACCTCCGACAGCCAGTTGCGCTGGATCGGTCCGGACAAGGGCGCGATCCACCTCGCCACCGGCGCGGTCGTCAACGCCGTGTGGGATCTGTGGGCCAAGGCCGAAGGCAAGCCGCTGTGGAGACTGGTGGCCGACATGTCGCCGGAAGAACTCGTGCGCTGCATCGACTTCCGCTACATCACCGACTGCATCACGCCGGCAGAAGCGCTGGCGCTGTTGCGCGCACAGGCGCCGGGCAAGGCCGAGCGCATCCGCCTGCTGGAGCAGAACGGTTATCCCTGCTACACCACCTCCGCCGGCTGGCTCGGCTATGACGACGCCAAGCTGCGCCGCCTGTGCAAGGAAGCCATCGATGGCGGTTTCAACCACATCAAGCTCAAGGTCGGCCGCGATCTCGCCGACGACAAGCGCCGCGTCACCATCGCGCGCGAGGTCATCGGCCCCGATCGTCACCTGATGATCGACGCCAACCAGGTATGGGAAGTCGACCAGGCCGTCGCCTGGGTCAACGAACTGGCTTTCGCCAAACCATGGTTCATCGAAGAGCCGACCAGCCCGGACGACGTCGAAGGCCACCGCAAGATCCGCGAAGGCATCGGCGCGGTCAAGGTCGCCACCGGCGAGATGTGCCAGAACCGCGTGCTGTTCAAGCAATTCATCATGCGCGGCGCGATCGACGTGGTGCAGATCGACTCCTGCCGTCTCGGCGGCGTCAATGAAATCCTCGCGGTCATGCTGATGGCCGCCAAGTACAAGTTGCCCGTCTGTCCGCACGCCGGCGGCGTCGGCCTGTGCGAATACGTGCAGCATCTGTCGATGATCGACTACCTCTGCATCGCCGGCACCACCGAAGGACGCGTGACCGAATACGTCGATCACCTGCACGAGCACTTTATCGATGCCTGCGTGGTCAAAGGAGCGGCGTACATGCCGCCGACCGCGCCGGGTTTTTCGATTACGATGAAACCCGAATCGCTGGAGCAATATCGCTTCCGCGGCTGAGCCGGCAAACCATACAAAAATAACAAGCAAGAATACGGAGACAAGACGTGGATTTACATCTGAAAGACAAAGTCGTGATCGTGACCGGAGGCGCCTCCGGCATCGGCGGCGCGATCTCGCTGCAACTGGCGGGCGAAGGCGCGATCCCGCCCGCCGATGCGTTCAAGGAACAGTTGCTGAAGTTGCAACCGAAGGCGCGCTTCTTCCTGCTCGACCTGATGGATGAAGGCAAGTGCAAACAGGCCGTCGCGGAAACGGTGCGCGAATTCGGCCGTCTCGATGGTCTCGTCAACAATGCCGGCATCAACGACAACGTCGGCCTCGACGCCGGCCGCGACGCCTTCATGCAATCGCTGGAAAAAAACCTGATCCACTATTACGTCATGGCGCACTATTGCGTGCCGCACCTCAAGGCCACGCGCGGCGCCATCGTCAACGTCTCGTCCAAGACCGCCGTCACCGGCCAGGGCAACACCAGCGGCTACTGCGCATCGAAAGGCGCGCAACTCTCGCTCACGCGCGAATGGGCCGCGGCGCTGGCCGACGACGGCGTGCGCGTCAATGCGCTGATTCCCGCCGAAGTGATGACGCCGTTGTACGAAAGATGGATTTCCAGCTTCGACAATCCGCAAGAGAAGCTCGCCGCCATCACCGGCAAGATCCCGCTCGGCAAACGCTTCACGACCGCGGAAGAAATGGCCGACACCGCCGTCTTCCTGTTGTCGGATCGCGCCGCGCACACCACCGGACAATGGGTCTTCGTCGACGGCGGCTACACGCATCTCGACCGCGCGTTGACCTGAGGGGAACGCGATGCGCTACTGCCTGGCACTCGACCTGAAAGACGACGCCGCCCTGATCGCGCGCTATGAAGAACATCATCGCAAAATCTGGCCGGAGATCGCTGCTCATCTGCGCGCCAACGGCGTGACGGGAATGGAGATCTATCGTCTCGGCACGCGCATGATGATGGTCATGGAAACCGACGACGCCGTCTACGACGCAGCAGCCATGGCGCAGGCCATGCAGGACGACCCCAAGGTGCAGGAATGGGAAGCATTGATGTGGCAGTTCCAGGCGCCGACGCCATGGACGCCGCAAGGAGAGAAATGGGTGCCGATGGCGAAGATCTTCGATCTCGGCGAGCAGCGAGGCGAGTAAGCGAACGCAGTACCGGAATACACAACACAGCCGATCAATACAACAAGGCTGGTTTGCATCGACGAGGCAGGCATGCAATCAGAACATACAGAGACAGAAACAAGAGCGCAGCAACGATCAGGACCGGAATCAGGCTATCTGATTTCGCTGCGCAACGTGACCAAGCGCTTCCCCGGCGTGCTGGCGCTGGACAATTGCCGGCTGGATTTGCTGCCCGGCGAAGTCCATGCGCTCATGGGCGAAAACGGCGCCGGCAAATCGACGCTGATGAAGATTCTGTCCGGCGTCTATCAGAAGGACGAAGGCCAGATCTTCGTCGACGGCAAGGAAGTCGCCATCGACGATCCGCGCGCGGCGCAAGAACTCGGCATCGGCATCATCCATCAGGAACTCAACCTGATGAATCACCTGAGCGCGGCGCAAAATATCTTCATCGGCCGCGAGCCGCGCGGGCGTTTCGGCATGTTCCTCGACGAAGACAGGCTCAATCGCCAGACCGCCGAGATCTTCGAGCGCATGCGTCTCAAGCTTGACCCGCGCACCAAGGTCGGCGAACTCACCGTTGCCAGGCAGCAGATGGTGGAAATCGCCAAGGCGCTGTCCTTCAATTCGCGCGTGCTGATCATGGACGAACCGACCGCCGCGCTCAACAACGCCGAGATCGACGAACTGTTCCGCATCATCCGCGACCTGCAAGCGCAGGGCGTCGGCATCGTCTACATCTCGCACAAGATGGATGAGCTGCGCCGCATTTCCAACCGCGTCACCGTCATGCGCGACGGCAAATACATCGCCACCGTGCCGACCGAAGAAACGCCGATTGACACCATCATCGGCATGATGGTTGGGCGCCAGCTGGACAGCGCCGGCCCGGTCGTCGCCAATGCCGGCGACAACAAGGTGGTGCTGGAAGTCAAGGGACTGACGCGCGGCCACGCCATCCGCGATGTCAGCTTCCAGCTGCGCAAGGGCGAGATCCTCGGCTTCGCCGGCCTGATGGGCGCCGGCCGCACCGAAGTCGCGCGCGCCATCTTCGGCGCCGATCCGCTGGAGTCCGGCGAGATCTTCATCCACGGCGGCAAGGCCGTGATCAAGTCGCCGTCCGACGCCGTCGCGCACGGCATCGGCTACCTGTCGGAAGACCGCAAGCATTTCGGCCTGGCCACCGGTCTGGATGTGAAGGCCAACGTGGTCATGTCCAGCATGAACCGTTTCCTGAAGAAAGGTCTGTTCCTCGACCAGGCGGCGATTCGCAGCACCGCGCAAAGCTACGTGCGCCAGCTCGCCATCAAGACGCCGTCCATCGATCAGCCGGCGCGCCTGCTGTCCGGCGGCAACCAGCAAAAGATCGTGATCGCCAAGTGGTTGCTGCGCGATTGCGACATCCTGTTTTTCGACGAACCGACGCGCGGCATCGACATCGGCGCCAAGAGCGAGATTTACAAACTGCTCAACACCCTGGCGGAACAAGGCAAGGCCATCGTCATGATTTCGTCTGAGCTGCCCGAAGTGCTGCGCATGAGCCACCGCGTGCTGGTCATGTGCGAAGGCCGCATCACCGGCGAACTCAGCGCCGCCGAAGCCTCGCAGGAAAAAATCATGCAACTGGCGACGCAGCGTCCTTCCGCTGTCGCGACTCCCACCCATTGAAGAGACGACCATGGCAAATACTCCCAATCCACTGTCGCAAACGAACCTGACCATGACATCCACAGCCAATTCCGAACCCGGCGCCGGCAGCCTGCGCGCGCGCCTGTTCCATTCATCCACGCGGCAAAAACTGCTGGCCTTCGCCAGCCTGCTGGCGCTGATCGTGTTCTTCAGCATCGCCAACGACAACTTCCTGCAGGTCGACAATCTGGTCAGCATCCTGCAGTCGACCGCCGTCAACGGCGTGCTGGCGATCGCGTGCACTTTCGTCATCATCACTGCCGGCATCGACCTGTCGGTCGGCACCATGATGACTTTCTGTGCGGTGATGGCCGGCGTGTTCCTGACCTACTGGGGTTTGCCGATTTACTTCGGCATCTTCGCCGCGATCTTTTTCGGCGCGCTGTGCGGCTGGACCTCCGGCATGCTGATCGCCAAGCTCAAGGTGCCGCCGTTCATCGCCACGCTGGGCATGATGATGTTGCTGAAGGGCCTGTCGCTGGTGATTTCCGGCACCAAGCCGATCTACTTCAACGACACGCCGTCGTTTTCGCAGATTTCGCAGGAGTCGCTGATCGGCGACCTGATTCCGGCGCTGCCGATTCCCAATGCCGTGCTGATCCTGTTCCTGGTTGCCATCGGCGCCGGCATCATCCTCAACAAGACCGTGTTCGGCCGCTATACCTTCGCACTCGGCAGCAACGAAGAAGCGTTGCGTCTGTCCGGCGTCAAGGTGGATTTCTGGAAGGTCGTGGTCTACACCGTCAGCGGCGCCATCTGCGGCATCGCCGGCCTGCTGATCGCTTCGCGCCTGAACTCGGCGCAACCGGCGCTGGGCCAGGGGTATGAGCTGGATGCGATCGCGGCGGTCGTGATCGGCGGCACTTCGCTGTCGGGCGGCACCGGCACCATCCTCGGCACCATCATCGGCGCGTTCATCATGAGCGTGCTGATCAACGGCCTGCGCATCATGTCGGTGGCGCAGGAGTGGCAAACCGTGGTCACCGGCGTGATCATCATTCTGGCGGTCTACATGGACATCCTGCGTCGCCGCCGGCAATAAAAGAAAGTTGGAAAATTTCCTTACCCCGTAATGCCTTTCAGTTAAGTCTGTTTTCCTCGCCGTCGTCCCAGCGCACGCTGGGTCCCGACTTTCGTCAGGACGACAGTCAAAGAGGGCAATGATATTCAAAACTCAGCTGAACGGCATTAGCCTTACCCCCGCTGTTTTTACACTCATCAAGGAGACTTAAAAATGATAAAGAGAAGAGCACTCAACATGGCCATCGGTTTGACTTTCGCCATGGGCCTGGGCAGCGTCGCGCACGCCGAAGACATCTACATTCCGCTGATTTCCAAGGGCTTCCAGCATCAGTTCTGGCAAGCCGTGAAGGCCGGTGCCAACCAGGCTGCGGCCGACTACAAGGTCAAGGTGACCTTCGAAGGTCCGGAAACCGAAGCCATGGTCGACAAGCAGATCGACATGCTGTCCGCCGCGCTGGCGAAGAAGCCGCAGGCGATCGGCTTCGCCGCGCTCGACAGCAAGGCCGCGCTGCCGCTGCTGAAGAAGGCGCAGGCCGCCAAGATTCCGGTGGTCGCCTTTGACTCCGGCGTCGACAGCGACATCCCGGTCACCACCGCCACCACCGACAACAAGGCTGCCGCCGCACTGGCCGCCGACAAGATGGCCGAGCTGATCGGCAAGGAAGGCGAAGTCGCCGTGGTCGCCCACGACCAGACCAGCCGTACCGGCATCGACCGTCGCGACGGCTTCGTCGATCGCATGAAATCGGCCTACCCGAAGATCAAGATCGTCAGCATCCAGTACGGCGCAGGCGACCAGTTGAAGTCGACTGAAATCACCAAGTCCATCCTGCAAGCCTATCCGAAGCTCAAGGGCGCCTTCGGCACCAATGAAGGCTCGGCCATCGGCGTGCTGAATGGCGCCAGGGAAATGAAACGCAAGGTCGTCATCATCGGCTTCGACTCCGGCAAGCAGCAGAAGGATGCGATCCGCGACGGCCAGATGGCCGGCGCGATCACGCAAAATCCCGTCGGCATCGGCTACAAGACCGTCGAAGCGGCCGTGAAGGCGCTCAAGGGCGAGAAGCTGCCGAAGATCATCGACACCGGTTTTTACTGGTACGACAAGAGCAGCATCGCCGATCCGAAGATCGCGGCGGTGTTGTACGACTGATCTGCAGCTAGTCACTCAGATCGTCGCGTGATCAATTGAGGATCCGATGCCGGCCTGTATTCGTGAATCTGCGAGTGCACGCCGGCATTTTTATTTCTACGTTCTGAATCAACAAAAATCATGACCCTGCGCATCGACGCTCATCAGCATTTCTGGCGCTATCGCGCTGAGGATTATCCTTGGATAGGCGCCGGCATGGACGTGCTGGCGCAAGACAAGTTGCCGGCCGACCTGCAACCCATCCTGCACGACCACCGGATCGCCGCCACCATCGCCGTGCAGGCGCGCTCGGGCCGCGAAGAGACGCGCTTCCTGCTCGGCCTGGCGAAAGACACCCCCTGGATCGCCGGCATCGTCGGCTGGGAAAACCTCGCCGTCGCCGATCTCGGCGAGCGTTTGTCCGAATGGCATGCCGGCGACAAGCTGGTCGGATTCCGCCATCAGGTGCAGGACGAAGCAGACGCGCGCGCCTTCCTTGAAAGCACCGATTTCAATCGCGGCGTCGCCTTGTTGCAAACAAAGAATTACGTCTACGACGTGCTGGTGTTCGAGCGTCAACTGGCCGATACGCAGGCGTTTTGCGCGCGTCACGACAAGCACTGGTTGGTGCTGGACCATCTCGGCAAACCGGCGCTGCGTGAATTTGCGAAAGATGACGCGGCACTGGCGCGATGGAAAAAGGAATTGCTGGCGCTGGGGAAATTGCCCCACGTCGCCTGCAAATTATCGGGACTGGTCACTGAGGCCGACTGGCAAAGCGGTCTGCAGCAAAGCGACTACGAGCATATCCGCATTTGCCTCGATATCGCGCTGGAGGCATTCGGGCCGCAGCGCCTGATGTTCGGTTCGGACTGGCCGGTGTGTCTGCTGGCGGCATCCTACGACAAGGTCGCCGCCGTGATTGGGGATTGGGCCGAGGCGAATCTCGGCAAGGACGAGCGGGCGAGTCTGTGGGGCGGTACGGCGGTGCGTTGCTACGGCATCGCGGCCTAGGGCCTGTTCACATTAAATCTACGAGTGCGAACGCGCGGCAGCCGTTCCCGGAGGGTTTCAACCAGAAAGCGCGCTGGCCGCGTTGCATGGCTTGCAGGGCGCATCTGCGCTTGCATGCGCAGACCGTTACGCAGGCGCACAGCATGCTGCACGAAACCCCTGCTGCACCCTTGCCAGCACGCTTTCTGGCGGCAACGCATCTCGTAGATTTAATGTGAACAGGCCCTAGCAATCAATCAGCTGGCGATCATTCGCCTTGCATCAGCTGCAGCGGCGAGGCCATGGACGAGAGTTCGCGCACGCCTTGCACGGCTGGTCTCTGCAGCGCCTGCTGACCGACGAAGGTCAGCAACCATTCTTGCAAATAGGTCGGCCCCGGCGTGGTCTTGCTGCCCGACAGACGCTGCCAACCGCGCACGATCATGCCGTCGGCATGCATGCTCAGCAGCTGCGGTTCATACAACGGCGGCAATAGCAGCACCGTCGCACCGTCCTCGCTGTTGTGTGCGGAGAGCGTCATCTGGCGCGTCGTGCCGGCCAGGCTCATGCCGACGATGCCGGCGAATCCCGCATCGGCCGCGATCTCGGCCTCGGTGCGACGGATCCCGTCCGTTCTGAATTGTCGAATTATACTGTACATAAAAACAGTATATTCCAAAGTCCTCGGTCGATGCAATACGATATCTTGCTCTCGAATTGAGGAATTTTCGTCTCTGCGGCTCGCGCCTGCGTCGCATATGAATATGCGGATAAATTCGTGGCGGCGGCGTCGCGCGCGCACCAGAATCGTTGGATTCTTCTTCTCTTCAGGAGTACGCCATGAGCCGAGATTTGCTGCTGTTGCTGGAACCGGGATTCACCGACCCCAACCATCCGGGAGAACGCTTCATCTGCCCCGACGGCGCGCCGATAGAGGGGCTGCTCGCCGGCGATCCCGGCAAAATCGCGGCGCTCGACATTCGCCGCCTGCCCTTTGCCAAGCCACGCCAGGCGGTGGTGGATGCGCTTGATGCCGACCACCAGAGCCTGCCGGTGCTGATCCTCGGCAACGATCATTCTCTGCCCGCGAATACGCAGCACGTCCAAAAGCTGGGCGACAAATACTTCGTCACCGACACCCGCGCCATCCTCGATCTGCTGGCCGAGCGCCACGGATTTTTCAAAGTGCACTGAACACTTTCACCAGCGGCAATGCCGACCGGCGCTGCCGCGATCCCGTCCTGGAGACTGAAGCATGAGCAAAACGGGCACGCGTCCGCGCCAGTTGCACCTGAACATCAACGTCCTGCATTCCGGTTTCGTGCCTTCCGCGTGGCGCCTGCCGGAAGCCGATCCGCGCGCCTTCATCGACGTCGGCCACTACATCCGCGTCGCCCAGATCGCCGAAGCCGCGAAGTTCGACGCAGTGTTCCTGGCCGACAACGCCGCCATCATCGAGCAGATCGATTTCCGTCCGATCACCGCGCTGGAACCGACCGTGCTGCTCGCTTGCGTGGCGGCGGCGACCACGCATATCGGCGTGATCGGGACGGCGTCGACCAGTTACAACGAGCCTTACAACATCGCGCGGCGCTTCTCCACGCTCGATCATGTCAGCAACGGCAGGGCGGGATGGAATGTCGTCACCACGGCAGACCTGCCCTCGGCCCGCAACTTCGGCCGCGACGCGGTGCCCGATCACGGCGAACGTTATGCGCGCGCGGCGGAATTCACGGCTGTCGTCAAGGCGCTGTGGGATAGCTGGGAAGACGATGCGCTCATCGGCGACAAGCTCGGCGGTCGTTTCATCGATATCGGCAAGGTGCAGCCGATCGCTCATCGCGGTGCGCATTTCTCCGTGCAAGGACCGTTGAACCTGCCGCGCACGCCGCAAGGCCGTCCGGTGCTGGTGCAGGCCGGCGGCTCGGCGGACGGCCGCGATCTGGCGGCGCGCCATGCGGAAGCCGTGTTTTCGGCATCGCAGTCGCTGGAAGAATCGCTGGCTTACGGCCGTGAGATCAATACCCTCGCAGCGGCATATGGCCGCGGTTCGCATGCCGTCAAGATATTCCCGGGACTGACGACGATCATCGGCGCCACCGAAGCGGATGCGATCCGCCGGCGCGACGAACTGATCGACATGATCCCGTGGAGCTACAACATCAAGCGCCTGGCAGGCATTCTCGGCATCGCGCCGGAACGCATCAAGCTCGACGAACGCTTGCCGGACGATATCGCCCTGCCCAATAACGGCAACGGCAACCACACCTTCTTCAACGCCACGCTGGCGCAGGCGCGGCTGCATGGCTACACCGCGCGGCAACTGGTCTACGCACTGGCGGGCGGCGGCGGTCATCGCGTCGTGGTCGGCACGCCGGAGCAGATTGCCGACGACATCGAACACTGGTTCAAGGCCGGCGCCGCCGACGGCTTCAATCTGATGCCGGACGCGCTGCCGAGCGGCTTGCAAGACTTCGCCGACGGCGTCGTGCCGATCCTGCAGCAACGCGGCATCTTCCGCCGCGAGTACGAAGGCGCGACCTTGCGCGAGCATCTGGGTTTGGCGCGTCCGGCCGGACGCGGCAGCATTGCAGAGGCTGCCTGATGCGAGGACCCGCGTTGCCCGGTCAAGTCAGGCAACGCATTGCGGTCAATGTTTATGATCCAGCCGGCGCGACAGTCTCTCCCCGAACAGCTGAATGATCGATACCAGCGCAATCAGGATCACGATGACTTCAAACATCACGCGCGTCTCGTAGCGTTCATAGCCGTAGCGAATCGCCAGGTCTCCCAGGCCGCCGGCGCCCACCGCGCCGGCCATCGCCGAGGCATTGATCATGGCGATGACGCTGACCGTCATGCCGCCGACGATGCCCGGCAGCGCTTCGGGCAACAGTACATGCCGCACGATATGCCAGCGTCGGCATCCCATTGCGCGCGCCGCTTCGATCAGGCCGGGATCGACTTCATTGAGACTGACTTGCGCAATGCGCGCGTAGAAAGGAATCAGGTTCACCGTCAACGGCACCACGGCGGCCCAGGTGCCCAGCGTGGTGCCGACCAGGAAGCGCGTCACCGGCAACAGCGCCACCAGCATGATGATGAACGGCACGGCGCGGAACACGTTCACCGTCGCCGACAGGCCGCGATGAAAGCGCGGCTTCGGATACAGATTGTTCTTCGCCGTGATCGTCAGCACGACGGCCAGCAGCAGGCCGAAACTGATGGCGATCAGCGCCGACGTGCCGACCATCAGCAGCGTTTCGAAGAAAGCCTGAACGTATTTGCTAAGTGCGGGCAGGGACATAGCCGAGAACCTCAATGAAATCAGCGCCGTTGCAAGCGTCTTTGCTGTTGCCGAACCCGAACACGCCGCGCGCCTTGCCCGCCTGCCATGACGCGACCGGCAGCGAGACCAGCAGGTTGCCTTGCGCATGTCCGCGAATCCGGTCGAGACCGCCGTGGATCAGCGTGGCGTCCGGGCCGAGCAGGGCGAGTTGTTGCAGGCTGACGCCTTGCGGATGCGCGGCGCCGTTGAAGCGCAGGCTGAGCAGCACGTCGCCGGGGCTATCGTGCAAATCGTCGACCAGTTGCGCCGCCAGATCGGCAGGCAATCCGTGTTGCAGCGGTCGCAGCAAGGCGCGCGTGGCTTGCGCCTGGGGATCGCCGAAGACGCGCCATACCTCGCCTTGTTCGACCACCCGACCGTGATCGAGCACCAGCACGCGATCGCAAATTTCGCGGATGACCGCCATGTCGTGCGTGATCAGCACGACGGTCAGTCCCATCTTGCTGCTGATGTCGCGCAACAGCGCCAGGATGGCTTGCGTCGATTCCGGATCGAGCGCCGACGTTGCTTCGTCGCACAGCAAGACCTCGGGTTCATGCACCAGCGCGCGGGCAATGCCGACGCGCTGTTTTTGCCCGCCGGAGAGTTTGGCCGGATAGACGTCGGCCTTGTCGCGCAGGCCGACCAGATCGAGCAAGGCGTCGACACGCGCGCGGATCTGCTCCGGCGCGATGCCGGCCACGCGCAAGGGCAAGCCGACGTTGTCGCGCACGGTCTTGGCCGACAGCAGGTTGAAATGCTGGAAGATCATGCCGACGCGGCGGCGCAGGCCGACCAGGGCATCTTCGTCAAGGCTGCCGACGTTGACGTTGTTGATCGCCACCGTACCGGTATCCGGCGTTTCGAGCGCATTGATCGTGCGCAGCAAGGTTGACTTGCCGGCGCCGCTGCGGCCGATGATCCCGAAGATCTCACCGCGCGCGACGGTGAAGGACACCTCGCGCAGCGCATGCACCGGGCCGGCCGGCGACGCGTATTGCCTGGAGACGCGTTCAAACACCAGGTGGGGCCGGCCGGCGGCTGCCGATACAAACCCGGCGCCGGCCGGCTTGACCAGGGGGGGCGATGGCGGCGGAGGCAGGCTGGCCTCCACGCCGACCAGGGCGGCGATGTTCAAAACGCTGTTCAAAATACAGGCAGCACCGAGCCGCCGAATTGTTTCTGGATGAACTGGCGCACTTCTTCCGACTGGTACGACTTCACCAGCGGTGCGACCCACGCTGCATTCTTGTCCTGGTCGCGCACCACGATGACGTTGACGTAAGGATTGTGTTCGCGCTTCTCCACGGCGATGCCGTCGCGCGTGGCGATCAGTCCGACCTGATAGGCGAAGGTATTGACGATGGCGGCGGCATCGACGTCTTCCAGCGCACGCGCCAGCACCACCGATGCGCTTTCGATCAGCGTGATCTTTTTCTTGTACGAGGTGATGTCGGCCACGGATGCGGTGCCGGTGAACGGATCGAAACCGTCACGCAGGGTGATGAAACCGGCATCGCGCAAGATCACCAGCGAACGCGTCTGGTTGCTCGGATCGTTGGGAATGGCGATCTTGGCGCCGTCGGGCAAGTCCTTGAGCGATTTGTATTTCTTCGAGTAGAACGCAATCGGCGAAATGATGGTGTTGCCGACGATGCTCAGCTTGTAACCGCGCTGTTTGATCTGGTCGCGCAGGAAAGGAATGTGCTGGAACGAGTTGGCCTCCAGGTCGCCGTTGTTGAGCGCCTCGTTCGGGCTGGCCGCGCCGGAGATGACGACCGGTTCGACGTTCAGGCCGTTCTTCTTCGCCACCTTGGTGACCACTTCCCAGATCTGCTCGTCGACGCCGCCGCGCACGCCGACGCGCAGGATCTTGTCGGCGCCGTGGGCAAGACCGAAGGTGGAGATCAGGATTGCGGCCGTCACGGCATGCAGACGGAGGCGGTAACGCTGGTTCATGCTGGTTCCTTTGATGTTTGTTCTGAAGGAGGATGTTTATTTCTTGAAATAGTCCGGCAGGCGGAAGCCGTCATAGAAGCGATCGGCGCGGATCGCGTTCTGGAAGGCGTCGGAGCGATAGGCCTCGACGATGTCGCGCGCATATTGATCGGCCTGTCTGGTCTTCTTGACGGCCAGCACGTTGATGTAGGCGGGCGTCATGTCTTCGAGGATGAAAGCCTCCGACAGCTTCAGCTTGGCGAAGATGGCGAAATTGCCCTGGATCGCGGCGAAGTCGGCGTCATCGAGGGCGCGCGGGCCTTGTGCGTTTTCCAGCAACACCAGTTTGAGGCCGACCTTGTTCTCGATCACGTCGAGTTCGGTGACGTCGACCGGATTGGCGTTTTCCTTGATCCTGATCCAGCCGAGGCGTTGCAATATCCACAGCGCGCGTTGCAGATTGACCGGGTCGTTCGGCACGGCGACGGTAAAGCCTTTCTTCAGGCCGTCGAGGCTGCGATGCTTCTTCGAATACAAGCCCATCGGCGGCGTCGGCACTTGCACGATGCCGACCAGGTCGGTCTTGTTGCGGTCGTTATACGATTTCAGGAACACCGAATGCTGCATCACGTTGGCGTCGATGTCGCCTTTGAACACGGCGCTGTTGGCTTCCAGGCCGGTGCTGAATTCGTAGTACCTGATCTTGTAGCCTTTCTTTTCCAGCTCGGGCTGCACGCCGATCTTGAATTCGTCGATGTACGGGCCGGGCACGAAACCGACGCGCAGTTCCGGCTTTTGCGGTGCGGAGACCGCATGAAAAGAGGTGAAAGCGAGCAGGCTAAACGCCAGCATCGCCAGGGATGTTCGCAGCCCGGCTTGCAGGGTCAGGTTCATTTTTTGTCAGTCAGTGTGGACGTGGATGTTCTCTTCCGGCAGCGTCGCAATGGCGCTGCCGGAAAGCTTGAAGATCAAGTGTAGAGAGGACTGCAGGTAAGACAAACGAATGAATTCGTCTGTCCTTATGCGGATTTTTTCAGCAGAAAGCCGGGAGAGATTGCTCAGGCATACGAGAAACCGAAGCGCTCGTTGGGCGGATTGTCGTTGAGGTGATAGTCGCCGATGGCCGCCTCGCGCTGCGTCGCCGGATTGTGCGAAGCCAGCGTGCGCGCGTTGCGCCAGTGACGGTCGAGCCGGCGCTTGTCGCTGGTGGCGGAGGCGCCGCCGACTTCGAACAGCAGCGTGCTGGCTTCTAGCACCTGGCCGATGATGACTTGCTGCGCCTGGAAGGTTTGCACGTCGAGCGCGATGTAGTCCTCCGGTTTGGCGGTGCCGGCCTTGCGCGCCTGATGCACGTTTTCGATGGCGGTGGCGATGGCGTTGACCAGTTGTTCCGCCGACCACGCAAGACTGGCGAGTCGGCCCACCACGCGATGCACCAGCGGATTCTCGCGCGGACTCGATTGCCCCGGCACGCCGAAGGTGCGCGTGCGCGCCTGCGTGAAGGCGACGGCGTCGCGCTGCACGGCGCGCGCGATGCCGGCCAGCGTCGCCAGATGCACGGTCTGGTAGAAGGCGGTGATGATGGTGTTGCGGCGCGGCTGCGACACGTGATAGCGATCGAGGATCTGCTTCTCCGTGACCAATACCTTGTCGAAACGCGTGGTGCCGCTGCCGGTCAGGCGCTGGCCGAAACCGTCCCAGTCGTCGACGCGCGTGACGCCCGGCGTGTCGCTTCTGACCAGCACGTTGAGATCGGATTCGTTGTCGTGTGCGCGCACCAGAATCCAGTCGGCATACAGCGTGCCGGTCGAATAATACTTCTCTCCGTTCAGCAAAAAATGGCCGGGACGCTTGTCCGGATCGGGCGTCAGCGTGACCGAGTTGCTGGTCGAGTTGGTGCGTTCGGAAGCGGCGGCGCCGAAGGTTTCTCCCTTGCCGATCACGCCGAGCCAGTGGCGCGTGTCTTCGTCGTCCTTGCGTTCGAGCAGCAGTTCGGTATAGCCGGCGTTGACGCGCAGGATTTGCGGCAGGTTAGATTCGGCCTCGGCCAGGCGGACCAGGAGGCTGAAGAACTGCGGCAGAGTGACGCCGCTGCCGCCTTGTTCGACCGGCACGCGCAAGGACGTGAAGCCGCTGTCCTTGAGCCATTGCACGGCTTCATACGGCAGCTCGCGGCCGTTTTCCCGGGCGATGCTGCCTTGCGCGATGCGCGCGAAGATGTCGCTGAAGCGCGAGAACAGTGCGTCGGATGCTTGAGTCATGGTTGCCTTTGTCGCGAATGTTGAGAAGGGGAGCGACGCAAACGACATCGCCAAGCGTCGGATTATCTGGCAGCGAAACGCGCTTGATAACGAAGATAAACAGATATCCATATGACGGACGACGGCGGTCCCGGATGTCGCATGGCATGGCGGAAGACGGAAGTGGTGGGGACGGCGGAGGAGGATTCAAGGGCCTCATCGTTCTATTCATGGAACGATCCATCCGAATTTTGCCTCCTAGTCACGCTCCGATGCAAAACCTACACTTCGTCTCAAGCAGTCGCACTTGCAAAAGCCAAAAGCGAACGCAACTGTTTTACATCCGCGGCACCGGAACATGGTTGCCGATAGTCAATGTATTGCTAATGAGTCAATGAAGGAGAAACATCATGCGCACCACAACAGCCGGTCTTGACCTGAACGTCAAACACCTCGCCGCCGCCGTCCTGCTGATCGCAGCAGCAGGCAGCAGCTATGCAGCAGCAAGCACTTCAGCCGACGCCGACAAGGGCGCCCAGGCCAAGGTGCAGCAAGTCGTCAAGCAACAATCGAAGTCCGCCATCAAGCGTCAGGAAATTCAGCAAAAAGTCGCCAACCGCGAGCCGCTGAGCTATGAAGAAACACTGTACCTGCGTTAATCCGACGCGCGTGCAGAGCAGCAAAAACAAGGTCTACCGACCCTCAATCATCGATACCATCGACATACAAAGGAATCATCATGAACATCAAGAAAATCGCCGCCGGCTTGCTTTTCCTCTCCGTCATCGGCAGCGCCGTCGCTGAAGAAGCCTATCCGCCGGAAACACAAATCGTCTCGCACAAGACTCGCGCCCAGGTGATCGAAGAACTGAAGCAAGCGCGCGCCAACGGCGAGCTGATCACCAACGACCTGTATCCGGTGGAAGTGCAGCACAAGTCGACCGTTACCCGCCAGGCCGTCAAGGATGAGTTGAAGCAAGTCGACCGCAGCCAGTCGCTCGACACCGGCGCCTGAGGTTTGCGTTTAGTTTGCGTTTATCGCGTCATGAGAGACATGTGTTCAACTGACCGTTTCCGCCATCTCGCTCCGCCTGTTACCGGGCAACGTTTGACACGCTTTACGCCCTTGCAAGATCAGTCGTCCCCCGCGCGCTGATCTTGCAAGCGGATGTCTTCGGCATCAGCTCTCCTTTTTTCTCATTCCACCGTCGTTTTACTTCTGACGAGCTTTTTTTCGTGAGCAGACAAGGAACGCAACAGCAGGAGCGCGAATCATGAAAAAAATCCTTGGCATCTACAGCGGTAGCAGACAACATCGCATCGGCGACGGCCTGCTCGCGCGCACGCTGTTTTCGCAGCGCACGCTGGGACGGCATGTCAGTCCTTTCCTGTCGCTGGACCATGTTGCACCGACAACGACGTCGATGTCGGCGCCGAGTGCAGAGAACGCCGTCGTCGTCCCGCCGCATGCCTATGGCAACTGCAAGATGCTGACCATCGTCTGTCAAGGTCAGGTGGAATATACCGGCGCCGCAGGCAAGACGGAAATCATCGGCGCAGGCGATGTGCAGTGGATTACCGTCTCCGACGCAACGGCGCCGGGAAGATTCCTGCCGGTCGGCACGCGGCGCGGCGACGTGGTCGAGCTGTTGCAGCTCTGGATCGATCTGCCGATGCCGCTGTCTGCGTGTCCGCACCGGGCGCCTGCTGAAAAAATCATTGCCGCGGACGCCATCCCCGCGCTGGACTTGCCTGACGACAGTGGCCGCATCCGCGTCATTGCCGGCAATTGCGCGAGCCGTCGCGGCGCGATGCCGACATCGTCGTCGTTTGACGTCTGGGAGCTGCAACTGAAATCGCGTTGCACGAGCGAATTGAAAACCGTGGAAGGGCGCACGCTATTGCTGGCGATCCTCAACGGCGCCGTGACCATCAACGGCGATCAGGCGGCGCGCGGCGGCGAGGTGGTCATGCTGGATCGTTCGGGAGCAGGCGTCTTCCTGGAAGCCCATGCCAACACGACGGCGCTCCTGCTCAGCGGCGAGCCGATCAACATGCCGGCAACGTGGTCGCCGATGGCAGGCGCAGCGGTGGCCTGATCAGTAATCTTCCAGCGCTTCGAAACGCCGCGCCAGAAAATCGATCAGTTGCCGCACCGACGGCAACAGGAAGCGGCGCGAGGAATACACGGCATGGATGATGCCCGACTTCGGCGCCCATTCCGGCAAGACCTTGACCAGGCTGCCGTTTCTCAATTCATCGATCACCACCATCGTCGGCAGGAACACGATGCCGGCGCCGGCGACGGCTGCGCGTTTCAGGGCCGTCGTATCGTCCGTCATCATGCGCGGCGTGTAGCGGATGGAGGCGGTTTCGCCGTCGCTGTTCTCGAGATACCAGACGTGATCTTCCGCCGGAATCGTCATGCTCAGGCTGGGGAAACGGTGCAGGTCGGCCGGCACTTCCGGCACCCGGCATTTTTCCAGCAGCGCCGGACTCGCGGTCAGGCACCAGTGGCGCACGCCGAAGGTCTTCAGCACCAGGTCGCTGTCTTCCAACGGCGGCAGGCGCACGCGCAGGGCGACGTCGACGCCTTCGTTGATGACGTCGACGCGTCGGTTGGTCGACTCCACCTGCAGGGTCACGCGCGGATGCTCCATCAGGAAATCCGCCAGCATCACGCCCACGCGTCCGTGCAGCAGCGCCACCGGACAGGTCAGGCGCACCGTGCCTTGCGGCTCGGCGCGATTGCGTTCGATGGATTCCTGCGCCGCTTCGGCTTCCACCAGCATGGCCTTGCAATGCTCGTAATAGCTCTGGCCGAGTTCGGTCACCGACAGGCTGCGCGTGGAGCGCTGGATCAGGCGCGCGCCCAGGCGTTCTTCCAGTTGGGCGATGCGCCGGCTCAGCTTGGATTTGGGAATGCCCAGCGCGCGGCCGGCGGCGGCGAAGCCGCGATGGTCCACCACCTGGGCGAAGTAGTACAGGTCATTGAGGTCCTGCGTCATTTGCTTCCCTTTAGTCTTGTTGTTGTCGTTTCTCCGAGGATTATGCCGCAGCCGCAGGAAATCGCATGTCGGCGGCCACTTGTCACGCCGTCAATGACAGCGAAATCGCACAGATCGCGCCCAAGGTCTTCGGACCGGCCGGCAGCAACCCTTCGGGAACGGCTGCAGGCGTCGTCTGTCGTTGTTGCAGCGCCAAGGGGTTGCAACTTCGGTAGCACAGCTACGAGGCGTCGCCGCGCCCAGACAGCCAACGCCTGCCGCGCGTTCGCACTCGTAGATTTAATGTGAACAGGCCCTGGCAGGATCATCTGCGCCCATATGCCGTGCTGCGGCAAGCACGCTACAAGGAGCCGTCAGGCCGCCATGTTTTCCCGTATGGCGCCGCCTGCGCCGGCGATCGCCATTCCGGCTGCGGCGGGTGAAGCGAGGCGCAGCCAGAATATGTCCGCTTGCGCGCCGAGGCGGCCGGGGCCGCGCAAGATCCGTACCTTCAGCGGAATATCAAATTGTCTGCCGCCGGCGCGCATCAGCGTCTTACCGTTGAGTTCGTTGCGCACCATGGCTTCCGGTAGCCAGGCGACACCCAATCGGGATAGCGCCATGGCACGCAATCCGTCGGCCAGGCTGCTCTGGTGGTAACGCGCCAGCTTGGGGGCAGGCAACGACAGCAGCGCGTGATCCAAAGCCCAGCCCAAAGAGCATTCGCTGGAATAACCGAGGAAGGAAACCGGGTCGGCGGCATGGCCTTCCAGTGAAAACAGAGGGCGTCCGGCGGCATCGGGCGCGCAGACCGGAATCAGCCGTTCGTCTCCCAGCACGATGCCGGGATAATCTGCGTCGCGGCCGCGCAGACCGACACGCTCAAGTATGGCTCCGGCCTCGTCTACCAGCGTGACCAGGAAATCAGCGCCGCCGTTGTGCAATGCCTCAATGCATTCCGGCAAATTGTCCGATGCCACGTTGAAGCGGGCGGATTTGAATTCGCTATGCAAACGTGGAATCCATTCGGGGAAAAAAATCGCCGACATGACATGCGGAGCAGTAAAGCGGATCTGTTCGCTAAGATCTTCCAGCGAATGCCGCACCGTCTTGCGCAGGCCTTCCAGGGCATAGGTCACCTCCGTCGCCACAGATTGCAACTGGCGGCCGGCTTCAGTTAGTTCCAGCGAGGTCTTGCCGCGATCGAATGCCGGTGTTCCCAGCCATGTTTCCAGACCCTGTATGCGACGGCTCAAGCCCGAAACCGAGACATGGCAACGCTCGGCGGCTCGGCTGAAACTCTTGGTCTGGCAAAGTACGAGAAAATCTTTCAAGGCGACAAGATCTATCATGATGTTTGCGTAATCGGCAAAGGTGGACGGGTTTGTTGCAAACGGAGTGTCAACTACAGCCATACTACGCCGCTTTCAGTCGGGTGTTTTGCATGATTCGCAATACCCTTGGCGATATGCGCAACCACGCAACGCCGACTTCCGCCTAGGATGCATTCACGTCAACATCAGTGGATGCAGCATGCCGACAGCCCATAGCAACGACTCTCAAAGCGCGACAATTCCAGGCGTACTAGCGCCAGTTCTCACGCCGTTTGACGCCGATCTGCAGCCCGACACGGATTTGTTCGTGCGCATGTGCCGTTGGCTGGTCGGGCAAGGTGTCGGTCTGGCCATGTTCGGCACCAATTCGGAGGGCAATTCCCTGTCCGCCGATGAGCGGCGACGCCTGTTGGATGCAGTCGTCAACGCTGGAATTCCAGCAGAAAAAATGCTGCCGGGAACCGGAAGCTGCTCGCTGGCAGAGGCGGTAGCGCTAACGCGTACGGCGGTATCTCACGGTTGCGCCGGGGTTTTGGTGCTGCCGCCGTTTTACTACAAGGGCGTATCCGACGAAGGCCTGTTTGCCTTCTTTTCTGAACTGGTGGAGCGCGTCGGCGACGCCCGCCTGCGGATTTATCTGTATCACATCCCGCCGGTGGCGCAGGTCGGCATTTCGGAAGACCTGATTGCCCGCTTGCTCAAACGTTATCCGCAGGCGATTGCGGGCATCAAGGATACCGGCGGCGACTGGACATATACCGAGCGCATCATCGATAACTTCGCGGTGCAAGGTTTCGCAGTCTATGCCGGCACTGAAACCATTCTTCTTAAAACCTTGCGCCAAGGCGGACACGGCTGCATTTCGGCGACCGCCAACGTCAATCCTGCACAAATAGCGGCCTTGCACAGCGAATGGCAAAGTGCCGACGCCGATCGCCGGCAGCAGTCGCTGAACGGTCTACGGGCCATATTCCAGGCCTATCCGCTGATTGCGGCCATGAAGGCAGCCCTGGCCGATGCTACCGGCCTGGCGCAATGGAACCGCCTGCGCCCGCCCCTGCAGGCACTGTCTCCGTCGCAGGCGGCCGTGCTGTCCGGGCAATTGGAAGCGCATGGATTTTCCCTGTGCGATTTCTGAACACTATCCAACTACTGTTTTTTCAACCGAGAAAAGGGAGTCTAGACATGCGCCGCCTGAAGTCACTCTTGCACTGCTGTATTACCGTGTCGTCCCTGTCCTCGTTCTGCTTCCTCTTGGCGTCTGCGCCTGCCGCTGCGCAGTCTGGCAGTCCGATTCTTTCCCGCATTGCCGAGCGCGGGCAGATCAACGTCGGTTATCGCGAATCGTCGGTGCCGTTTTCCTATCTCGATGAACAGAAGCACGTCGCCGGTTACACCATTGATCTGTGTAGCCGCATCGTCGACGCAGTGAAGAAAAAAATCGGCAAAGAAATCAAGACCAACTATGTGCCGGTCACGACTGCAAATCGCATTATCCAGATCAGCAGCGGCGCCGTGGATATGGAATGTGGGACCACCACGATTACCCTGGCGCGGCTGGAGCAAGTCGATTTTTCAATGCCGTTCTGGCTGACCGGCACCCAGATCGCCGTCAAGAAAAAACTCAAGGTGAAGGAAGCCGAGGGTCTGAAAGGAAAGACCTTCGCCGTATTGCAAGGATCCAGCAACGAGCGCGCGCTGCAGGCCTTGTCGCAAGCTAAGGGACTCGATCTGAGATTCATCTACGCCAAGGATTACGCCGAAGCATTCCTGGCGCTGGAAACCGATCGTGTCGATGCGGTTGCCGGTGACGGTACGCCGATTGCCGTATTCGCTTCGACCAAGACGCGTCGCCCGGCGGAAATCGAAGTCATCGGACGGCTGCTGACGATCGATCCGTATGGCGTCATGTTCCAGCGCGGCGATGCTGATTTTCGCGTGCTGATCAACCAGGTGCTGGCACGTTCGTTTGCGTCTGGTGCTGCGATGAGTTTGCTGGACAAGCATTTCGGACCGGTCAACATCAAGGCCGGCGCCGACCTGGCTGCGCTATACCGAGCCCAGTCGATTCCGGAATAAGGCCGAGGGGCAGGCATGAACTATCAATGGCAATGGAGTGTGCTGATTCGCGAACCCTATCTGGGCTGGCTGCTGGACGGCATCAAATGGACATTCGCGATCAGCGTCATGGCATATGCCATTGCCTTGGTGCTGGGGACGGCAATCGGGGCGGCGCGCACCTTGCGCAACAGTCGCCTGCGACAGGCCGCCGCCGTATATGTCTCGCTGTTGCGTAGCGTACCGCTGCTGGTGCAATTGTTCCTTTGGTACTTCGTGGTGCCGGAGGTATTACCCGAACCGGCCAGCCATTGGCTCAAGCGTGAGTTGGCCAACCCGGAATACTGGACCACCGCGGTCGGCCTGGGTTTATTCATGTCGGCGCGTATCGCCGAACAAATACGCGCCGCCATCAACGCCAGCGGCGCGGGGCCGGGCAATGCCGCACGCGCACAAGGCATGAGCACGGCGCAGATCTATCGCCATGTCCTCCTCCCGATCGGATTCCGCCATGCCTTGCCGACGCTGACGTCGGAGCTGCTCAATACCGTCAAGAACTCGAGCTTGGCTTTGACCATCGGCATGCTCGAACTGACCGGGCAAAGCCGTCAGGTCGAGGCCTACACATTCAAAGGCATCGAGACCTTTACCGCATCGACAGCGATCTACATCTTGATGTCGCTGGCGGTCATTTTCGCGAGTCGGCATCTTGAGCGAGCTCTTGAGATTCCCGGGATGCTCAGCTCGCGTCAAAAGGACTAAGCATGGATTTCGATATCGACGTCATTGCGCGCAACTTCTCCCTGCTGGCGGAAGGCATGCTGACTACGCTACGCCTGACGTCGCTGGCGTTGCTGTTCGGGCTCGCATGGGGAACCTTGCTGACACTAGGCAGGCTGGCGCCGGGCCGCTTCTTGCCCGCGCTCGCGGCCCTGTATGTCAACGGTATCCGGGCCGTGCCACTGATCATGGTGATTTTCTGGATCTATTTTTTGCTGCCGGTGCTGAGCGGTGCGCAAATCGGAGCTTTCTATTCGGCATTGGTAGCGTTCGTGCTGTTTGAGGGCGCCTACTTCAGCGAGATCATCCGTGCCGGCATCAAGAGCATTTCGCAGGGCCAGTTGCGCGCAGCGCTGTCGACCGGCATGACATATCTGCAAGGTATGCGCTACGTGATCCTGCCGCAGGCATTTCGCAAAATGGCGCCGGTGCTGCTGACGCAAAGCATCGCGCTGTTTCAGGATACTTCGCTGGTGTACGTGGTGGGATTGATGGATTTCATGACGGCCAGCGCCATGGTCGCCAGCCGCGACGGGCGGTTGGTGGAACTGTACAGTTTTGCCGCGCTGGTCTACCTCGTGATCAGCCTCGCCGCGACGTTCGTGGTGAGGCGTATGGAACAAAAATTCAAGGCGTGACGACAATGATCAAATTCGACAAGGTATCAAAATGGTACGGCGCGTTCCAGGTGCTGACCGATTGTTCTTTGCAGGTTGAAAAAGGGGAAGTGATCGTCGTTTGCGGTCCATCCGGATCCGGAAAGAGCACGCTGATCAAATGCGTCAACGCACTCGAGTCGTATCAGTCCGGATCGTTGACGGTGGAAAACATCGAGGTAGGAGCAGCGCGTACCGACCAGCGAAAATTGCGCCAGCGTATCGGCATGGTGTTTCAAAACTTCGAGTTGTATCCGCATCTTAACGTGCTGGACAACTTGCGGTTGGCGCAAATGAAAGTACTCGGGCGCGATGGAAAAACTGCTGCCGATGTCGCCGTGCGGTTGCTGGAGCGCGTCGGCATGCAATCGCATCAGGCCAAGTTTCCAGGTCAGTTGTCGGGTGGCCAGCAGCAACGGGTAGCCATTGCGCGCGCGCTGGTGATGGATCCGGTGGCGATGCTGTTCGATGAACCGACCTCGGCGCTGGATCCCGAGATGGTCAGTGAAGTGCTGGACGTCATGGCGCAACTGGCGCAACAGGGCATGACCATGATGTGCGTGACGCATGAGATGGGCTTCGCGCGCCGCGTTGCCGATCGCATTGTCTTCATGGATGCAGGCAGCATTGTCGAGGCAGCCCCGGCGGAGATCTTTTTCAATGCCCCGCAAAGCCGTCGCGCACGAGATTTCCTGTCCATGATTCTGCCCCGCTAGCATGCCGTTTTCTCATTCGAGGAGCATTGCATGAGCGACGTCGTCCCTATCTTGCCCAAGCCGTCGCAGCCGGGTGGAAACTATTTGCCGGTAGTGGTACATGGCGGCATTGCCTATGTCAGCGGCCAGCTGCCGCGGCTCAACAACGCATTGCAGTTTCCGGGCAAGGTCGGAGCAGGGATCGATCTTGTCACTGCGAGGGAGGCCGCGCGGCTTTGCGCGATGCAATGCCTGGCCGCGCTGGACAAGGAGTTGGGCGGCCTGGCACGTGTAGTGCGTTTATTGAAGGTCAACGGCTACGTCGCTTCCGCGCCCGGTTTCACGCAGCAGCCCGCGGTCATCGATGCCGCCAGCGCGTACTTCGCCGAAGTACTCGGTGAGCGCGGCCGGCATGCGCGAGCCGCCGTTGGCGTTGTCGAGTTGCCGCACGGTGCAGCGGTCGAGATTGAGTTGATGGCGGCAATCCGGGAGTGAGGAGATGGCGAACATGTTGTCACGAGCAATATCGGAGACGGAGCTGGATCTCTTGCGCGCCGAGACGCCGGCCTGGGGGCGATACGCGCATTTTGCGCATGGTTCGGTCAGCCTGCCGCCACAGCCGGTATTCGATGCCATGCAGCGATGGCAGTTGCTGGAGTCGCGGCAAGGCGCACATCGCGCCAGCGCGGTGGTGCGCGAGGAATGCGAGCAGGCCAGGGTAGTGGCTGCGCAGCTGATCGCGGCAAAAGCGCATCAGATCGCTTTTCTCGATTCAGCTTCGCGTTGCTGGGCGCTGGCATTGGCGGCAGTTTGCGACAATGCCAGGCGTGTCGAGGTGATTGCTAGCGAACATGAATGGGGTGGTAGCGCCATCAATCTGTTGCATGCAACTTTACGAGGGCGCATCGGCCTGCATGTCTTGTCCGAAATCGACGGAGAGTCGCTGCTTTCGCAAATCCGCCGCAAGCTGGCCGCGCTGGCGTCTGATTCGTCTGCGCGCGTTGTTGTCTCGCTGCCGGCCGTGACCATGGTCGACGGCAGCCTGGTCGATTTGCAGGGGCTATCCGCAGAGGTTCGTGGTTGCAACGGCTTACTGTTCGTCGATGCCAGCCATGCCGTCGGGCAGATACCCGTGAGCGTCGAGGCCGTCGGCTGCGACGCCTTGATGTTCCCGGCGCGGAAATGGCTGCGCGGTCCCAAAGGCATCAGCGTGCTGTACTTATCCGATCGGGCCCTCGGACTACTGGGGGCGCCGCCCACACTGGATACTGCCAGCGCTGTCTGGTACAGCGACAGCGCTTGTCGCCCCCGCGACGACGCCCTGCGCTTTGAAGTGTACGAATATCATCCCGGACTGCGCCTGGGATTCGCGGCAGCGGCCGGTTACGCAATGCAACAGGGACTGGATCGCATCGCCTTGCGCAACACAGACGTACGCGGGCATCTGCGCCGGCGTCTGGCGCGGGAGCTTGACCTGCATGCAGTCGGCGGGAGTCCTTCGTCCGCATTTCTGACGTATCGGCTGAACGGCGAACATGGGGGAGCCGAGGCCGCGTCCAATCTGCTGGCGCGGGTGCTCGAAGACAGCGGGGTCAATGTCAGCATCGTCGGCAAACAGTATGCACGCTGGGCGATGACGCCGCGCGGCATGGAAAAGCTGTTACGCTTGACGCCGCATTACATCACCAGCGAGGCGGAAGTCGAGCAGTTGATCGTGAATCTCAAAGATATCAGGAGGCTGCTGGTCTAGGGATAGAGGGCGATCGGCGGTACAATGCCGTCCGTCGTCCCGAACCTTCACCCATGAACTGCCGTCCCCACTGCGGCGCCTGCTGTACCGCGCCTTCCATCTCCAGCCCGATTCCCGGCATGCCCGACGGCAAGCCGGCGGGCGTGCCATGCGTGCAGCTGATGGAAGATTTGCGTTGCGCGATTTTCGGCAAGCCGGAGCGGCCGGCCTGTTGCTCCGGCTTGCAGGCTTCGCTCGAGATGTGCGGCGACAGCCGCGAGGCGGGAATGTTCTATCTGTCCAGGCTGGAGCAGCTCACCGCTCCATGATGCTTGCCGCGGTTGGGCGTTTCATTTTTCCAGTCTCGTCGCCACGCCGGCCGCTTCTTCCAAGCCGTAGAATCTTCCGCCGTTTTTCGCCAGCCCCGTTAAACAGGATGGGGTTGCTGCCGGCCGGCGGCATGGAAGACTGCGTGCTACTGCGGTAGCGCCTTGGCCGCGGCCACCACCTTGGCGGTATCGAAGTTGTTGATGCCGGCGATGAACTGGTTGGTGTACAGGTCTTCCAGTTTGGGGCTGGTCTGGATGACGTTGTTGGCCTTCATGAAGGCCACCATGTTGGCGACGGCGCTGATGGGAATTTCCCCCCACTTGACGCCCGGTTCCAGCTTGAGGAATTCGCCGCGCGTCTGGATCAGGTGCAGGCCTTGTTTGACGGCGGTGGCGTCATCGATGCTGGCCGGTTTGGTCAGCGGGAAGATTTTCCAGTGCGCCTTGAGCGCGCCTTGCGGATTGGCCAGTACCGAGACCGAGCCCATGGCGACGCAGCGCAATACCTTTTCGATGGTCTTGGGGCGTTTGGTGATCATGTCGTCGCGCACGAAATACGATCCGCCGAAATTGAGCTTGTCGGCAAACGGCGACGAGAAGCGACGCAATTTCAGGCCCATGTTTTCGGCCGTGGCGATCTGCGAATCCCAGGTGCCCCAGATGTCGACGCGGCCGCGCGACAGGGCGGTCACGGCTTGCGCGCCGGAGCCGGTTTCGACGAAGGTGACGTCCTTGTCCGGATTGAGGCCGGCTTCAGTGAGCATGCCCTTGAAGATCTGCACCATCTGCGAGCCGTAAGACAGCACGCCGATCGTCTTGCCCTTGAAGTCGCCGATGGTCTTGATCGGCGAAGTATCGAGCACCACCGGGAACTGGAAGTTGTGGCGCATGTTCAGGTACACCGCCTTGATCGGCGCGCCCTTGGTGCGCGCGATGATCGCGCCCGCCGGCCCCATGTTGACCATGTCGGCCTGCCCCGTCAGCACGGCCTGCATGGCGGTGGTGGAGTTGGTCGGCTGCAGCGTGACGTCGAGGCCGGCGTTTTCCCAGCACTTGGTGTAAATCGGCATCGAGGTGTTGTTGGCTTGCGAAGCATCGAGCACGTCGGTGCCGATTGCGATGGTCACCTTTTCTCTCTCTTGGGCCATGGTCGGTGCAATCATCAACGAGCCGGCAAGGACGCCGGCGAGTGCTGTGAATATTCGTTTCATGAAATTTCCTCGAGGTGTTGACGAGCGGAATCCTAACTGAAGTCGCTACATACTCGCTGGTACGAATTTTCGACGAGGCTATCGACGTAAAAAATCCATCAGCGCCCCTGAAACTGCGGCCATCCTTTTTCCGATCTGCGCCGGAAAACAATTGCGACCGGCCGTCGAGTTCCAGCCCCATGACGATCTGCAGCGATGCCTGCGTGCGCGTGAGCGCGGCCTGATGCTACCGGTCAGTTTTCCCTGATCACGCGCTTTGCCTTGTGGGTGCTGCGCGCGAGCGTGCCGAAAGGCAGCACTTCCACGGTGGCCCCGACCTGCAACTGTTGTTTGATGTCGTGCACCAGCTGCGCAGCCAGGCGGTCGGCGTCGGCTGAGGCATCGCTTTTCGCATTGTTTTGTTCTACGCGCACATGGATGGATTTCATGAAGCCGGCGGCGTCGTAGACGGAGGCGTTGATCACCAGTTGATATTCGTCGCCGAGGCCGGGCGTCTTGCGCACCAGGTCTTCCACGGCGGAAGGAAAGACATTCACGCCGCGCACCACCAGCATGTCGTCGGCGCGTCCGCGCACGCCGCCGAGCAGGCGGGCATGCGTGCGGCCGCAGATGCAGGGCGTGGAGTCGCGCACCACGACGTCGCCGGTCCACCAGCGCACCAGCGGTCCGGCCTGTTTGTCGAGATGGGTCACCACCAGCACGCCGGGCGTGCCGTCGGGGACGGCCTGGCCGGATTCGGCGTCGACCACTTCCGCATAGAGGAAATCTTCAGCCAGATGCAGGCCGGCTTGCGCGTCGCACTCGCCGGCAATCGGCTGGAATTCCAGGCAACCGTAGGCATCGTAGGCGCGCGCCCCCCACAAGGCTTCGATGCGCTTGCGCGTGGCGGGGATGCTGGCGCCCGGTTCGCCGCCCATCATGATGCTGCGCACCGTCGACGCGGCCGGATCGCGTCCGCGTTTGCGCACTTCTTCCGCCAGGTGCGTGATGAACGACGGCGTGCCGCACAGCACGGTGCTGCCGTAGGTGAAGAGGGTATCGATCTGGCGCTCGGTGTCCTGGCTGCCGGCGGGGATCACCATCGCGCCGGTGCGCTGGTAACCGGCGGTGGCGCCCAGGCCGCCGACGAACCAGGTGTAGCTGAACAGACATTGCACGATGTCGTTCGCGCCGATGCCTTGCGCATGCGCGTGGCGCGCATACAGGCCGGCCCAGCGGTCGAGGTCGTAGCGGGTCCAGAACTGAGGCGTCGGCGCCGAGGTGGTGCCGGACGAGAAGTGCATGCGCAGCACCTCGCTTCGGGGCGCCGTCATGAACTGGCCGAAGGGCGCCTCGGGACCGATGGAATCGACGTAATCGGATTTGGTCGTGAACGGCAGTCGGCTCAGGTCGGCCAGCGAAACGAGTTCGCCGACGTTCCAACCCAGCCGTTCGAACAGCGGCGCATAGTACGCGCTGTCTTTTGCGAGCCGCGCCAGTTGGACCCGCAGCTTGGCCAGCTGGAAGGATTCCAGCGTGGCGCGATCCCAGCTTTCGGCCGGATCAAGATGCAAGGGCGCGGCGGCAGCGAGCGCACCGGAGCACATTAGTCCGCCCCGAGTCCGCGAATGGCAAAGGTGGCGATGGTGTCGGCGACGCCCAGCTTCTCGGCTTCGGTCTGATCGGCGCGCGGGCGGAACCAGATGGTGGTCCAGTTGAGCGCGCCGAAGAATGCCTTCACGACGATCTGCAGGTCCTGCTGCGGCGCGTGGCCTTCTTCCATGACCAGGCGGATGGTGTCGCGGAACAGGTTTTCGTACTGATCGCGCAGCACCAGGATTTCGGACAGCACTTCGCGTTGGGCGGCGGTGGTTTCGCCGGCCAGATGCATTTCCAGGCCTTGCACGGCAACGCGCTGGTAGGGAAGGTGATCCATGATGACCGTGATATGCGCCAGCGTCATCGCGCGCAGCTTGTCGATCGCCTTCTGATGCGACAGCGATGCGGCGGCCTGCACGGCGGCCAGGTCCATTTCCATGCCGCGCTTGTGCACGTCGAAGAACAAGTCGGCCTTCTTGCGGTAGTGGTGGTAGATCTTGCCCTTGGTGGCGCTGAGGATGTCGGCGACATCGTCGATGCTGGTCGCGGCATAACCTTTTGTCATGAATGCCAGAGCCGCCGCATCGAGAATCTCGCTGCGTGGATCCGAATCGTCTCCGGCAAATTCATTTGTTGTCGATGTGGGACGTGCTGTGTCGACCTTCATTATGCTTGCTCCTCATTGTTAAACTCGGCATGTATCGCCCGTGCGAGCACCAGTCTCTGGATCTCCGAAGTACCCTCATAAATTTCGGTGGCGCGCTGATCACGATAAAGACGCTCGACGAGCGAAGGCTTCACGAAACCTTCTCCCCCAAATACTTGTACGCCGATATCGACTGCGTCATGGGCAGCCTCGCTACAGAATAACTTTGCTTGGGCGCCGATAAGCGCGACATCCTGACCAGTATCGAAACTGCGGGCGGTCTCGTATGCAAGCATTCTACCTGCGGATAGCCGAGTTGCGACATCAGAAAGCTTGAAACCTATTCCCTGGTGGTCGACCAAATGCTGTCCGAAGGTGGTGCGTACCGCCGCGCGCCGCGCCGCCGCGGTGAATGCCGCCAGCGCGATGCCGTTCGACTGCGCCGCCACGACGATGCGGCCGACGTTCAAGGCTTCCAGCGCCAGCTTGAGCGCTTTGCCGGGCGCCGCGATCATGCTGTCGGCCGGCACCCAGGTGTCGAGCACCACGGTGCTGTTGACGGTGCCGCGCATGCCCATCTTGTCTTCGCGCGCGTCGTCGCGCACGCCGTCGGCGCCGGCCGAGACCATGAAGGCGGCGATGCCGTGCCGCCCCTGGCCGGGCTCGGTTTGCGCAAACACGACGTAGTAGGCGCATTCGCCGCCGCCGCCGATCCAGCGCTTCTCGCCGCGCAGCCGCCAGCCGCCGTTTTCCGGAATGGCCAGGGTCTGCATGCTGGAAGGATCCGACCCTGCTTCGCGTTCGCTCAGGGCGAAGGAAATCGACTCGCGCTTGGCGATGATGGCGCGGATATAGGTGTTCTTCTGCGCGCCGGTGCCGGCATGCAGCAGCGGTAATGCGCCCAGCTGCAGGGTAGCGACGATGCCGCTGGTGGAGGCGCAGGCGCGCGCGAGTTCTTCGATGACGGCGCAGAATGCCATCAGCGATGCGCCGCCGCCGCCATACTCCTTCGGAATGAACATCGCGGCAATGCCGCTCTCGTGAAGCGCCTGAACGTTTTCGTGCGGGTAGCGCTGATCCCGGTCGATCTCGGCCGCAAGCGGCGCCAACTGGTCATGGGCAAGCCGACGAGCAATGTCTCGCCAGTTACGAGCCTCCTCAGTGAGCGGAGGATCCCAAATAATCGCCATCTTCTCTCCATTGCCGTGTGTGTGGCGGCTGCAGGTGGGTTGTGGAGCGGCTTTTTCTTATATCGACTTTAATCTAATATACTAAGTAGTATGATAAGAGTCAATCAACGTGCTTACAAATTGGTCAAGCAGAAACATTTGTTTTGGCCAACTAAAATATTTAGTGCACGCGTTCGCAATACTGTACACGCCAGCTAAAAATCTTGCCGGCGCAGCCAGAAAACAGGCAAGAAGACGGTCATGAACGAAAAAGTTCATGTCGCCGGCGTGGGCATGATTCCCTTTGTCAAATCGGGTACCGGTGCGTCGTATGTGGACATGGGTGCGACTGCCATCGGCGCGTACTCGCCGACGCCGGGTTATGTGACGAAGCGATCACACTAGCCTGTGCCGGTTACGTCTGCCGCGACTGCGCCAGTGAGCAGGCGATGCTCTGCGAAGTCGGTCTCAGTTGCATCCTCGTCGTCAACGTCAACAACAATTGCACGTCAGGCGACCGCCTGCGGCGCCATTGCCGCAGAGCAGGTGAAAAAGAAGAATCAGAGACAAGCTACGGATAATTCGCGCATCAAAAAACTACGATTTATGGCGCAGTGCGGGTAAAGTACACGCGAGATTCACCGTGCGTACGAAGGAGACCATATCCATGCATCATCCAGGGACGTTGATACGCTCCATGCTGGCCCGCGGCGGCGCCGTGCCGGTGCCCGGCTGCTATGACCCGCTCGGCGCATTGCTGATCGAACAGGCCGGCTTCCAGGCCGCCTACATGACCGGATTTTCGCTCGCTTCCAGCTACGGCAAACCGGACATCGGCCTGCTGACCATGACCGACATGGTGCAGCAGGCGGCCCGCATCGCCGAGGCGGTTTCCATCCCCGTCATCGTCGACGCCGACACCGGTTACGGCGGCGCGGCCAACATCGCCGAGACCGTGCGCGCCTTTGAAAAAGCCGGCATCGCCGGCCTGCATCTGGAAGACCAGATCATGCCCAAGAAGTGCGGCGCCATGGCCGGCAAGAAACTGGTGCCCGGCGAAGAAATGGCGCTGCGCCTGCGTGCCGCGCGCGCAGGGCGCAAGAGCAGCGAATTCGTCATCATCGGCCGCACCGACGCCATGACCATCTACGGCCTCGAGGAAGTGATCGTACGCGCCAAAGCGATGGAACGCGCCGGTGCCGACGCCGTCATGGTGCCGTCGCTGAGCACGCCGGCCGAACTTGAGGCGGTCGCCTCCAGCGTCGGGATTCCCGTCATCTACGTCGCCGCCGAAACCGTGCGTCCCTGCTACACGCAGCAGCAACTGGCGCAAGCAGGCTTCGCCATGGCGTTGTATCCTTTGTCGCTGATACAGACCACGTTCAAGGCGCAGCAAACCATGCTGCGCAGCATGTTCGACGCAGGCGACACCGCGCATCTGGTGGACGGCATGGCGAAGTTTGCCGACGTCGGCCGCCTGGTCGGCGTCGAGCGCGCCGCCGCCTTCGATGCGCAACTGAACGAACCCGAAGAACCCACAGGGAGCTAGCCGACATGGGCGCCACCATGACGCAAAAAATCCTGGCCCGCGCCAGCGGTCGCGATCCCGTGACCAATCCCGTCGCGCACGGCGAGATCATCTGGGCCAGCCCCGATCTGGTGACGGCGCCCGAGGTGTCGTTTTCCGCTTACATCAAACGCATCCGCGAAATCGGCGTGACCGGATTGGCGCACCCGGAACGCGTCGCCGTCATCATCGACCACGAAGTGCCGGTGCACAGCATCGCCGGCGCCGAGCGCAACAAGCTCACGCGCAAGCTGGCGCAGGAGTTGTCGGTCGGCCATTTCTTCGACGGCGCCGGCATCACGCATCCGCTGATGGTCGAGCAGGGACTGATCGCGCCCGGCATGTTTGCCGCCGGCGCCGACAGTCATGCGCCCGGTCTCGGCGCGGTCGGCGCCTTGTCGGTGCCGTTCGGATTCGAAGTGGCGATGGTGCTGGCCACCGGCCAGATCTGGATGAAGGTGCCGGAAACCATACGCGTGCGTCTGCACGGCGCCTGCGCGCCCGGCGTCGGCGCACGCGACATCGTGCTGGCGACCATGCAGCAGCTCGACGATGAAGCCACCAGTTACCGCGTCATCGAATACCAGGGCGAGGGCCTGTCGACCTTGTCGGTGCCGGAGCGCATGACCATCTGCGGCCTGTGCGTCGACGCCGGCGCCAAATCGGGCATCGCCGCCGTCGATCAGCGCTGCATCGATTACCTGCGCGAACATGGCGTGGCCGATCCAAAGCCACCGGGGTCAATTAATAGCGACGCCGACGCCGAGTACGCCCTGACCATCGACCTCGACCTGGCGACGCTGACGCCGCGCGTGTCGATTCCGCCGTCGCCCAATCACGTGCGCGAGGCGCAGGCCATGTCGGACATCGCGATCCAGCATGCCTACATCGGCTCCTGCGTGTCCGGCTCGATTGAAGACATCCGCGCCGCCGCCGCCATCCTGCGCGGTCGCAAGGTGCATGCCAGCGTGAACCTGCTGGTGATCCCGGCCACCCAGCAAGTATTCCGGCAAGCCTTGCAGGAAGGATTGCTGACCGAGCTCACCGCCGCCGGCGCCAACATCTCGCCGTCGACCTGCGGTCCGTGCTTCGGCGGCATCGCGCAGCTGACCGCCGGCGAGCGCCGCATCAGCACCAGCACGCGCAACGATCCTGGCCGCATGGGCAGCAACGAGGCGGAAATTTTCCTCGCCAGCGCCATGACCGTGGCGGCCTCGGCCATCACCGGTCACATCACCGATCCGCGCGCCTATGCCAAGGGAGGTGTGCAATGACGGCTCCGGGAAAAACCAGCAGCGGCCGCGCCTGGAAATTCTCCAGCGACATCTCCAGCGACCAGCTGATTTCGGCACGCCATGTCTTCGAATTCGATCCGCGCATGCTGCGTCACCATCTGCTCGCCGAAGTGCGTCCCGAGTTCGCGCAGCAGGCGCAGCCGGGCGACGTCATCGTGGCGGGTCGCAACTTCGCCCACGGCAGCAACCACAGCCATCCCTTCCTCGCGATGAAGGCGCTCGGCGTCGGCTTGCTGGTGCGCTCGCTGTCGCGCGGCCCGTTCCGCCTGGCGATCTTCATGGGCGTGCCGGTGCTGATGGTGACCTCTGAAGTACTCGACGCCATCGACGATGGTCATCAGCTCGACATCGATTTCAGCCGCGGCGCCATTCACAACGTCACGACCGGCGCGCAGATGCAGGTCGAACCTTTGTCGCCGTTCCTGCAGGACATCGTCAACGCCGGCGGCGGACTCGAATTTGTAAAGACCACTTTAGTCAACTGATTTTGCTCTATGATGCGTGACCTTCAGGAGTCAAATAGATGCCAGCCATGTCCATCGTGCGCGACACTTCACTCAGCCGGGAAGCAAACACGCATCTGAACCAGTCCTCGTCCGCTGCCGCCATCGTTGTCGAAGCGCTGGAAAAAACCTATGCCACCCACGACGGCGGCAAGGTGCAGGCGCTCGGACCGATTTCGGTCACGGTGCCGCAAGGCGGTTTCATGACCATCGTCGGTCCTTCCGGCTGCGGCAAGTCGACGCTGCTCAAGTTGCTCTCGGGCCTGATCCCGCGCTCGGCCGGATCGATCAAGGTCAATGGTGAAGAAGTGCACGAGCCGCATCGCGACATCGGCATGGTGTTCCAGAGCCCGGTGCTGCTGCCCTGGAAAACCGCCATCGACAACGTCCTGCTGCCGGCCAGGGTGCTCGGCCTCGACATGGCGGCCAGCCGCGTGCGCGCGCAGGAGTTGCTGGAGATGGTCGGCCTGGCCGATTTCGCCGGACGCTATCCGGGCGAACTGTCGGGCGGCATGCAGCAGCGCGTGGCGATTGCGCGTGCGCTGATCCATGATCCGTCCATTCTCATGATGGACGAACCCTTCGGCGCGCTCGACGCCATGACGCGCGAGGTGATGAACCTGGAGCTGCTGCGCATCTGGCGCAAGGCCGGCAAGACCATCGTCTTCGTCACGCACTCGATTCCGGAAGCGGTCTTTCTCGGCACCCACGTGATGGTCCTGTCCCACCGGCCGGGCCGCATCGCCGACCTGGTCACGGTCGACCTGCCGGCCGAGCGCGGACTCGGCATCATGTCGACCGACGCCTTCGGCGTGTTCAGCAATCGCATCCGCAGCCAATTCAATACGCAAGGATTCATCTGATGGAAAGCGTTCCGACCAGCGCGGCCACCACGCAAGCGACGCCTGCGCCGTCCTCCTTCAATCTGCGTCGCACGCTCAAGGCGCGTCCGGAACTGATGCTGATCCCCGGCGTGTTCGTCGCCGTGGTGGTGATCTGGGAAGCCGTCATCCGCGGCTTCGACATCCCGATCTACATCATGCCGGCGCCGTCGAATATCGCCCTGTCGCTGATGAACACCAGCTATTGGGACAACGCGCTGTATACGCTCGGCGAAGCCATGCTGGGTTTCCTGCTGGCGGCGCTGTTCGGCATCGTGCTGGGCGGTGTGATCGCGCAATTCCCGCTGGCGGAAAAAACCTTGTATCCCTACCTGATCGCCATCCAGACCACGCCCAAGGTGGCGGTGGCGCCGCTGTTCATCATGTGGTTCGGTTTCGGCATGACATCCAAGGTGATCATCGCCGCGACGATCGCCTTCTTCCCGATCCTGGTCAACGTCATCAGCGGCTTGCGCTCGACCGATCCGGCGCGGCTGGAGCTGATGCGTTCGCTGCGCGCGACGCGCTGGCAGATTTTTACGATGGTGCGCCTGCCGAGCGCGCTGCCGATGATTTTCGCGGGACTCAACATCGCGATCATCTTCAGCATCCTCGGCGCCATCGTCGGCGAGTTCCTCGGCTCGCGCCAGGGACTCGGCAATGCGATCATGCAGATGAACGTCAATCTCGACACGGCGGGCGTGTTCGCGACGCTGTTCGTGCTGTCGGCGATCGGCGTGTGCCTGCATGTGCTGATGGGGATTCTGCAACGCAAGGCTTTGTTCTGGGCTGACAGTTCAAAGCTTCCCACCGTATAAGAAAGAACCCGCTCGCAATCCGATTGCCGCACAAGCCGCGGATGGAGAACGCATCAGGCCCGAGGCAATATTTCCTGCAATTTTTCCGCCGGCCGGCACAGGCGCGTCCCCCATGGCGTGACGACGATGGGACGCTCGATCAGGACCGGATCTTTCAGCATCAGATCGATCAGCTGCTCGTCGCTCCACCTGGCGTCGTCCAGGTCCATCTCGTCGTACGACGTGCCGCGACGGCGCATGATGTCGCGCACCGGCCGGCCGCTGTCGGCGATGATCTTCTTGAGCGTGGCGCGGTCGGGCGGCGTTTTCAGGTACTCGATCACTTGCGGTTCGATGCCGGCGGCGCGGATCATTTCCAGGACGTTGCGCGAGGTGCCGCATTTGGGGTTGTGATAGATGGTGATATCGGACATGGCGGTAGGCGTCATAAAGAATCGGGTGGGGAAGTATACGTCATGCCTGCTTATAAAATGGGTTCTGGGCTGCGCCCGGCGCAAACCATTGCTCCAGCCACGCAATCAGAGCATCCCACCGCGCGGCATCGCCGACGAAGCCGAGATAGCAATCCGGCCGCGCGACGTGCAGATGGTAGGAGCCGAACAGGTTCCTGAACTCGCGATCCTGTCCATCCGCCAGTGCCGCCGCGATGTGCCGTATCGTCAGTACGGCTTCCCAAGGGCGCAATTGTTCGCGCCAATCCTGCGGCAGTATCGGCGCCGCCGCGCCTTGCGCGATCAGCAGCGTCAGGCGTGATGGGTCCAGCAGCGCATACAGATTGCCTTCGCGCGATTCGTCGTCGCTGCTGTTGTGTTCCCACGCGATGACGTCGATATCCGGAAGGCGGTCGCCGCCGTGCAGGCTGCCGCCGGCGTCATGCGTGACCGACAGCGGACTGCCGCGGTAGTCGATATTGATCTCGCTGATCAGACGCGTGGCGGTGTCCTGGATGACGTCGATGCTCAGCGCCAGCGGCGCAATATGCGTCACCAGCCTATGCACCAGCGTGTTGCGCGAATTGAGCACGTCGGTGGCCGCTTCGGTGCGGGTGACGATATTGCGGATCACCGGCAAACGGTCGCGCTCGTAGGTATCGAGCAAGGCGGCATCGGCCCGGCCTTGCAGCACCAGCGCGAGCTTCCAGCACAGGTCGACCATGTCCTGGATGCCGGTGTTCATGCCTTGTCCGCCGGCAGGACTGTGGATATGGGCGGCATCGCCGCCGAAGAAGACGTTGCCTTGCCGCAGCGTCTGCAGCATGCGGCTGTTGATGCGGAAGTGCGAACTCCAGACGATATTGCTCAGTATTGCCGGCACCGGCGAATGCGCATCGTAGATCGCCTGCAATTGCGTCAGCGTCGGCGGATCGGCGGGAATGTCGCGTACCGAATCTTCATCTTGCCGTTCGTCCGCATCGGGCTCGATGGCAATCATGCGGAAACGGCCTTGCGCCAGCGGAAACATCGCCAGGAAGCCGTGATCCGAGATGAAGATCGATAATTGATCCGATGCAATTTCGCCGTCCGCATACAGATCGGCCAGCGCATAGGTGGGTTTGAGCGACTTGCCTTCAAACGGCAGCTTGAGCGCGTGACGCGCGCTGCTGTGGGCGCCTTCCGCGCTGATCAGCACTGCCGCCTGCATGTGTTCGATGGTGCCGTCGGCATGGCGCAGTTCGGCCGTTACGCCGCTATCGGGCGTGGACGGTTGCGCTTGCACGAAGCCGATCAGTTCGACGCCGCGTTCGATCTGCACGCCTTGCTGCTGCAATTGCTCCGTCAGCAGGCGTTCGGTTTCGGCTTGCGACAACAGCAATACGTAATTGTGTCGCCCGGGAATCCGGCTCAGGTCGATCTTGCCGAGCAGCTTGCCGCGACCGTACAGGCTGCCCGCGCTGGCCTTGTTGCCGGCCGCCAGCATCTTGTCAGTCAGACCACGTTGCTGCAGCAACTCCAGCGTGCGCGCCTGCACCGCCAGCGCGCGCGAGGTCGTCGACGGCGCCGCCAGCTTGTCGATCAGGCGCACCGGCACGCCCAGGCGGGACAACTCCATGGCGGCGGTGAGGCCGGTCGGGCCGGCGCCGACGATCAAGACGGGATGATGTCGCATTGTCATGATTATTCTCCGGAAACGGACTGCAATGGGATGAGATACTGGTTGCGCTCGGATTGCCTGATGAGATCGTCTGACTTCGAGAATCCCGCGCAGTTTCTCGCGTGTCCGAGCAAAAACGCACTCGTCCCGTCCCGAACCAGTAAAATGCGGAATTCGACCGGCGCCGCTGCCGGTTCTTTTGACCCACTCTCCCTCAGCATGGACACCATTCTCGCTCTCAAAGCCCTCATCATGGGCATCGTGGAAGGCCTGACCGAATTTCTGCCGATTTCTTCCACCGGACATCTGATTCTTGCAGGCAGCCTGCTGCATTTCGCCGGCCCGGCGTTTCCGAAGGAAAAAGTCGACGTCTTTGAGATCGTCATCCAGGCCGGCGCCATCCTCGCCGTGTGCTGGGAATACCGCGCGCGCATCGCATCGGTCATCGGCGGCCTGTTCAGCGACCGCAAGGCGCAGCGCCTGGTGATCAACCTGATCATCGCCTTCCTGCCGGCGGCCATCCTGGGCTTCCTGTTCAGCAAGAAGATCAAGGCCGTGCTGTTCGCACCGGTGCCGGTGGCGATCGCCTTCATCGTCGGCGGCCTGATCATCCTGTGGGTGGAGCGTCGCAACAAGGGCCGTGCCGTCTATGCGCGCATCGATTCGGTCGACGACATGACGCCGCTGGACGCCTTCAAGGTCGGTTGCGCCCAGGCCTTCGCGCTGATCCCCGGCACCAGCCGTTCCGGCGCGACGATCATCGGCGGCATGATGTTCGGCTTGTCGCGCAAGGCGGCGACCGAGTTCTCCTTCTTCCTGGCGATCCCGACGCTGTTCGCCGCCACCATCTATTCGCTGTACAAGGAGCGCGCCTTGCTGAGCGCCGCCGACGCGCCGCTGTTCACCATCGGCACCGTGGCGGCCTTCATTTCGGCTTTCTTGTGCGTGCGCTGGCTGCTGCGTTACATCAGCTCGCATGACTTCACCGTGTTTGCCTGGTATCGCATCCTGTTCGGCCTGGTGATTCTCGGTACTGCCTACAGCGGCGTGGTCGCCTGGGTGGAATAAGTCCGGATTGAATAAGTAAATAAGGGATTCATCGTGGCAAATGTATGTAGCGCCGGTCTCGATATCGGCTTCGCTTCTCTGGATTATCTGCAGATCGGTTTCCTCGGCATCGTGCAGGGCATTACCGAACTGTTGCCGATTTCTTCCACGGCGCACATGCGCATCGTGCCGGCGGTATTGGGCTGGCATGACCCGGGCTCGGCGTTTTCGGCGGCGATGCAGCTGGCGGCGCTGGCTGCGGTGGTCAGTTATTTCTGGCGCGACGTCTCCGCCGTCACCACCGGCAGCATCGCCGCGTGGAAACAGCGCGATTTCAACAGCCCGATGTTTCGCCTGGCCGTCGCCATCATCCTGGCCACCATCCCCATCGGCATCGCCGGGCTGGCCTTGTCGCACGTGCTGAACGCCTGCGGCTCGCCGTTGCGCAGCCTGTCGGTGATCGGCTGGTCGTGCATCGCCATGGCGATCCTGCTGGCGATTGCCGAACTGGCTTGCCGTCATCGCCGCAGCGTCGACGAAATGCGTTTGCGCGATGCGCTGATCGTCGGCATCGCGCAGGTCGGCGCGCTGATTCCGGGCGTGTCGCGCTCGGGCTCGACGTTGACGGCCGCGTTGTTCCTCAATTTCAAGCGGGAAGAAGCCGCGCGCTTTTCCTTTCTGCTCGGCTTGCCGGCGATTGCGCTGGCCGGCCTCAAGGAACTGGCCGTGCTGCTGCATGCGCATATCCCGCTGCAGGTATGGTCGCTGCTGTTGTTCGGCATCGTGGTGGCGAGCCTGTCGGCGTTTTGCGCGATCTGGGGATTGATGAAATTCCTCGAGCGTTTCTCGACCTGGCCTTTCATTGTTTATCGCGCCGCACTCGGCGTGTTTTTGCTGGTTGCGGTCAGCAAGGGATTTTTGCAATAAATGTCAGCGATCGCGTCAGAGCTAGTTCACGAGCAGCAATCCAGGGCGCTGCACATCCTTGAAACCGTATTCGGCTATTCGTCGTTCCGCGGCCAGCAGGCCGAGATCGTCCAGCACGTGGTGCAGGGCGGCGACGCCCTGGTGCTGATGCCGACCGGCGGCGGCAAGTCGCTGTGCTATCAGGTGCCGGCGCTGGTGCGCGAGGGCGTCGGCGTGGTGGTGTCGCCGCTGATCGCCTTGATGCAGGACCAGGTCGACGCGCTGGCCGAAGTCGGCGTGCGCGCGGCCTTCCTCAATTCCACCCAGACTTTCGATGAAGCGATGCAGATCGAGCGGCGCGTGCGCAGCGGCGATCTCGATGTCTTGTATGTCGCGCCGGAACGCCTGATGACGCCGCGCTGCCTCGAGCTGCTGGAAGCGGCGCACATCGCCTTGTTCGCCATCGACGAGGCGCACTGCGTGTCGCAATGGGGGCACGACTTCCGTCCCGAATACATCAAGCTGTCGGTGCTGCACGAGCGCTTTCCGAACGTGCCGCGCATCGCGCTGACGGCGACCGCCGACCAGCAGACCCGCGAAGAAATCATCCATCGCCTGCAGCTCGAAGATGCGCGCCAGTTCGTGTCGTCCTTCGATCGTCCCAACATCCGCTACCAGATCGTCGAAAAGGCCAACGGCCGCAAGCAGCTGCTCGACTTCATCGAGAGCGAGCATCCCGACGACGCCGGCGTGGTGTACTGCCTGTCGCGCAAGAAGGTCGAAGAGACCGCCGAATTCCTCAAGCAGAGCGGCATCAACGCGCTGCCGTACCACGCCGGCATGGACTATGCCAAGCGCACCGCCAACCAGGCGCGCTTCCTGCGCGAAGACAAGATCGTCATGGTCGCCACCATCGCCTTCGGCATGGGCATCGACAAGCCCGACGTGCGCTTCGTCGCCCACCTGGATTTGCCCAAGAGCATCGAAGGTTATTATCAGGAAACCGGCCGCGCCGGCCGCGACGGCTTGCCCGCCAATGCATGGATGGCTTACGGTTTGCAAGACGTGGTGCAGCAGCGCCGCATGATCGCCGAGTCGGAAGCCGACGAGACCTTCAAGCGCGTGCTCGGCATCAAGCTCGACGCCATGCTCGGCCTGTGCGAAACCCTGCATTGCCGCCGCGTGCGCCTGCTCGACTACTTCGGCCAGCATGGCCAGCAAGCTTGCGGCAACTGCGACATCTGCCTGTCGCCGCCGGTATCCTTCGACGGCACGGTGATGGTGCAAAAACTGCTGTCCACGGTGTATCGCGTCGATCAGCGTTTCGCGCCCGGCCATGTGCTCGACGTCTTGCGAGGCATCGATGGCGACCGGGTCAGGCAATGGCACCACGACCAGTTGTCGGTCTTCGGCATCGGCAGCGAGCATGGCGAAGCCGAATGGCGCGCCGTGTTGCGCCAGGTCATCGCGCTCGGTTTGCTGACCGTCGACCATGAAAACTATAGCTCTCTCAAGCTGACCGAAGAGGCGAAGCCGGTACTGCGCGGCGAACAAAAGATCCAGTTGCGCCAGTACCAGAAACCGGTCAAACCGAAACGCACTTCGTCCAAATCCAATTACGTCGAAACCGACCTGTCGACCGAAGAGCAGGCGTTGTTCGACAAACTGCGCTGGTGGCGGGTCGAGACCGCGCGTAAACACAACGTGCCGGCCTACGTCATTTTCCACGACGCCACCATGCGCGAAATCGCCAAGGCGCGGCCGTCATCGCTGGACGACTTGCGCGGCGTCACCGGTGTGGGGGAAAAGAAACTGGAAACTTACGGCACGGAAATTATCGCGCTGATTCAGGAAATATCTGAGTGACATACCCGGTGGTACGTATCATGCTTTGCCATAAGTAGATATATTGTTAATACATTCGGTCCGATCCTGAAGCAGGGGGCCGTCGGTGTACGACGCTATATTTCCGCGCAAACACAAGCATGGGGGGTATATGAAGCTGACCGATCTGAAGATAGGTACGCGTCTTGGCCTGCTGGCGGCGTTGTTGCTGCTGGCGACCATTTTTGTCGGCGTGCGGGGCTGGATGACGCTCAACGAGAGCTTCGAGCAAAACACCCAAGCGATGCAAAAGGCCGCCACCATCGAAAAAGCGATCGACTCTGCCCGCAGCGCTCAGGTGCAGTTCAAGATCCAGGTGCAGGAATGGAAAAACACCTTGCTGCGCGGCAAGGACATTGCGTCTTTCACCAAATACCGCCAGGCCTTCATTGACGAAGGCAAAGCCACCCAGGCCAACCTGGACAAACTCGGCAGCCTGCTGCCGGCGCTCAACATGAGCACCGACAAGCTCAAGCATGCACAGCAGGCACACGCCGACCTGGGCGTCCGCTATCTCGCCGCGCTCCAGAAAGAATACAACCCGGACGACCGCGACAGCGTCGGCCGTGTCGATGACGCCGTCAAAGGCGCCGACCGCGTGCCGACGCAGATGATCGACGACATCGTCGCCGACGTGCGCAAGGCCGCCGACAAATTCCGTGAAGAAATCGCCCTGGATACGGCATCCGACTATCGCCAAGCGCGCCTGACGCTGGTGGTGTCCATCCTGCTGGCGCTGGTGCTCGGCAGCATTGTCACCTTCTGGCTGGTGACCAGCATCACGCGGCCGCTCAATATTGCCGTGACGATTGCCCAGACGGTGGCGGCCGGCGATCTGCGCTCGCAAGTGGTGGTCAGCGGCAAGGACGAAACCGCGCAGCTGCTGCAAGCCCTGAAGGACATGAACGACAACCTGGTCAAGATCGTCAGTGAAGTACGCACCGGGACCGACACCATCGCCACCGCCTCCGGCGAGATCGCCACCGGCAACCAGGATTTGTCCTCGCGCACCGAAGAACAAGCCAGTTCGCTGGAAGAGACGGCGGCATCGATGGAAGAAATCACGTCGACCGTGAGACAGAACGCCGACAACACCCAGCAAGCGAACAAACTCGCCGCCGATGCTTCCGGCGTTGCCGTCAAGGGCGGCGAGATGGTCGCAGCGGTGGTCGATACCATGAACGCCATCGAGCACAGCTCGCACAAGATCGTCGACATCATCGGCGTCATCGACGGCATCGCCTTCCAGACCAACATCCTCGCCCTCAACGCCGCCGTCGAAGCGGCGCGTGCCGGCGAACAGGGCCGGGGTTTTGCGGTGGTCGCCTCCGAAGTGCGCACGCTGGCCCAACGCAGCGCAACCGCGGCCAAGGAAATCAAGGAACTCATCGGCGACTCGGTCGGCAAGATCAACGTCGGCACCAGCCTGGTCGCCAACGCCGGCCAGACCATGCAGGAAATCGTTGGCGCGGTCACGCAGGTGGCAACCATCATGGACGAGATCACGCGCGCCAACCGCGAACAAAGCGTCGGCATCGACGAAGTCAATCGCGCAGTTGAGCAAATGGACACGGTCACGCAGCAGAACGCCGCGCTGGTGGAAGAAGCCGCCGCCGCTGCAGAAAGCCTGCAGGATCAGGCGGCGAGTCTGGCGCGGGCGGTGAGTGTATTCAAGCTGCGCGACGGAGTGGTCTGATTGAATGGGCGCTTAGGAACGTATTCAACGTATTTAAAGTCCGTAGCGAGAGGTCATCAGTTGGTGGCGCCCGGAGCGCAGCCCAGTTGAAATCCTTGGAATGTACTTGAGTGCATGAGGATTTCGAGCACCGCACGCTCATTGGCAACATCGCAGATCATGACCCCGCAGCAGGACTTTATTGTTTGATGAACACCAGATCCCACACGCCGTGCCCCAAGCGCAGGCCGCGGTTTTCGAACTTGGTGACAGGGCGGTAATCGGGACGCGGCGCGTAACCCTCGGCGGCGTCGGTGCTGTTTTTCAGCGTCGGCTCCGCGCCCAGCACTTCCAGCATCTGGATCGCGTACTCTTCCCAGTCGGTGGCGCAATGCAGGTAGCCGCCCGGTGCGATGCGCGAGGCCAGCAGGCTCACCAGCGGCCCCTGGATCAGGCGGCGCTTGTTGTGGCGCGCCTTGTGCCACGGATCCGGAAAGAACACATGCGCGCCGGCCAGCGCGCCCGGTGCAATCATGTTGGTCAATACTTCCACCGCATCGTGCTGGATCAGGCGCATGTTGGTCAGGTCCTGCTCGCCGATCTGTTTCAGCAGACTGCCCACGCCCGGCGTATGCACTTCCACGCCGATGAAATTCTTCTCCGGCATGTCCGCCGCAATCTTCGCGCTGGTGTCGCCCATGCCGAAGCCGATTTCAAACACCGTCGGCGCCGCGCGTCCGAAGGCCGCATCGATATCCAGCGTCTCCTTTGCATACGGCAGCAAGAACTGCGGCCCCAGCTCCTCGATGGCGCGCGCCTGCGCCCCCGACAAGCGGCCTGCGCGCGTGACGAAGCTGCGGATGCGATGTTCGGTGGGATCGTAAAAAAGCGGTTTGCCGGACTTGTTTTCTGACATGAATGACTCGTGAAGCGAAATATCGGGGGATGGAATTGTTATGCGGCGTGCAAAAGGTATGCAAATAAGGCAGCGATGGAAAACGTTTGATTGTTCTGCGCCCGAGCCGCACCCTGGAGCGGGTGAAGGGGATCGAACCCTCGTCGTAAGCTTGGGAAGCTTCTGCTCTACCATTGAGCTACACCCGCGTTGGGTAGGGATTATACCGGGTTACGGGTGGTTATTTCTGACGTTGGAAATTGCTGGGGACATTACTGGTGCAAGCAAAAGAGATTAAACTTGCAAAAAACTTTGACCTCACTTAGAGGGTGAAGAGTGGAGAAGTTACTGA
>Ga0209646_1000243_pt1 | contig 55813 bp, 46 predicted proteins | sample AraplaL_Col_mTSA_FD_184259 | JGI IMG/M metagenome (GOLD analysis project Ga0209646, IMG submission 184259) | Arabidopsis root microbial communities from the University of North Carolina, USA - plate scrape CL_Col_mTSA (SPAdes) (version 2) | ecosystem: Host-associated > Plants > Roots >...
CGGCGCGCGCGGGCGACCACGGCAAGGGCTTCGCGGTGGTGGCGGCCGAGGTGCGCAAGCTGGCCGAGCGCAGCCAGGTGGCGGCGCAGGAGATCGAGCAGGTGGCGTCGAGCAGCGTGCAGCTGGCGGAAAAGGCCGGCAGCTTGCTCGATGCAATGGTGCCCAACATCCGCAAGACGTCCAACCTGGTGCAGGAGATCACGGCGGCGTCGGAGGAGCAGTCGGCCGGCGTCGGCCAGATCAACTCGGCCGTCACGCAGCTGAGCCAGACCACGCAGCAGAACGCCTCCAGCTCCGAGCAGCTGGCCGCCACCGCCGAGGAGATGAGCGGCCAGGCCGAGCAGCTGCAGCAGGCCATGTCCTTCTTCAAGCTGGCCGGTGCCGGACTGGTGCGTGGGTAGTACGCCACAGGTGAGAATTGGTGAGAATTGCGGCGGTCGATTGGTTCACAATGGCTCGTGACCCTCCCCGCCGATTGGAGAAATCGCTCATGTTCAAACAGATGAAAATGGAGACCCGCCTGCATGCCGGCTTTGGCGGCATCGTGGTGCTGGTCGTGCTGCTGGGCGTGATCGCCTTCGCCAAGCTGAGTTCGCTGCACGCGCACTGGAGCGATTTCGAGACCATCACGCTGGCGCGCAAGAACGCCGTGCTGGAAGGCGTCACCGCGCACGGCGAGGCGGTCCATCACTTCAAGAATTACATGCTGCGCGGCGGCGATTACAGCAGCAAGTTCCGCGCCGACTTGGCCGCCATCGACAAGAGCATGGCCGACTACAAGGCGGCCGGCGGCCTCACGCCCGAGGAGCAGTCGCTGCTGAGCGACGTGGTGGCCGCCACCCGCAGCTACGGTGACAGCATGACCCAGCTGGAGGCCATGCACGAGAAGGGCATGTCGGCGCAGGAAATGGACAAGGCCATCAAGGGCGCGGACGAAGCCATCTCCAGCGCCTTCCGCAAGCTGCTCAAGGTCAACGACGGCGAGACCAAGGCCGAATCGGCCGCCATGAGCGAAGTGACCGACTCGGCCAAGCGGCTGATACTGGGCATGGACATCGTAATCTCGGTGCTGGGCTGCGTGCTGGCGGTGTGGCTGGCGCGCAGCCTGTCGGGCATCGTGCGCGAGGTGCAGATGGTGGTCGGCAGCCTGGCCGGCGCCTCCGAGGAAGTGAGCTCGACCGCGCAGTCGCTGTCGCAGGCGGCCAGCGAGCAGGCCGCCGGCGTCGAAGAAACCAGCGCCTCGATCGAGCAGATGACGGCGTCGATCGCGCAGAACACCGAGAACGCCAAGGTCACCGACGGCATCGCCACCCAGGCCGCGGTGGACGCGGCGCGCGGCGGCGAGGTGGTCAAGGCCACGGCGATGGCGATGAAGCAGATCGCCAGCAAGATCAGCATCATCGACGACATCGCCTATCAAACCAATCTGCTGGCGCTGAACGCGGCGATCGAGGCGGCGCGCGCGCACGAACACGGCAAGGGCTTCGCGGTGGTGGCGGCCGAGGTGCGCAAGCTGGCCGAGCGCAGCCAGGTGGCGGCGCAGGAAATCGGCAAGGTGGCGGCCGACAGCGTGGAACTGGCCGAGCAGGCCGGCCAGATGTTCGACGCGCTGGCGCCGAATATCCGCAAGACGTCCGAACTGGTGCAGGAGATCGCGGCGGCGTCGGAGGAGCAGAGTTCCGGCGTGCGTCAGATTAACAGCGCGGTGGTCCAGCTGAGCCAGACCACCCAGGTCAACGCGGCCAGTTCGGAAGAGCTGGCGGCCACGTCGGAAGAGATGAGCGCCCAGGCCGAGCAGTTGGGCCTGTTGATGGCGGTGTTCAAGCAGTACGCGGTCGCCACGCCGCAGCGCAGTGCGGCGCCGCGCCGCGCGGTGGCGCTGAACGCGGGCGGCAAGGCGCAGCGTCCGTCGCGCAAGCTCGACCTGGTGGCCGAGGGCGCGCCGGACGAAACCAAGTTCACGCGCTTCTGATTACGGTTTGACGAACTTCAGCGTCATGCGGTCGCTCTCGCCGATGGCCTTGTAGATGGCGCGGTCCTCGTCCTTGTTGGCGTAGGTCGGCGGCAGCGCCCACACGCCGTTCTTGTGCTCGGCGTTGTCCTTCGGATTGGCGTTGACCTCCGACTTGTCGGCCAGCTTGAAGCCTGCAGCCTCGGCCAGGCCGATCACATATTTCTCGTGCATATAGCCGGTGCTGGCATCCTTGTCCTGCGTCTTGGAGGCCGGCAGGCGGTGCTCGACCACGCCGAACACGCCGCCTTTTTTCAGGCTGGTGTAGACGCTGCCGAACAGCACCTTCAGGTTGTCCGGCCCGGTCTCCATCCAGTTGTGGACATTGCGGAACGTGAGCACCATGTCGACGCTGCCGGCCGGCGCGAACTCATACTTGCGCGGCGGCGAGAACACGCCCAGCGCCACCTTGTTGTACACCTCCGGCTTGGCGTTCAGGCGCGCCATGAAGCGCTCGGCGCCTTTGCGCTCGTTGGCGTCGGGCGAGGCCAGGTCGTCGCCGGCGGCGATCAGCTTGCCGTGGTCGCGCAGATAGGGCGCCAGGATCTCGGTGTACCAGCCGCCGCCCGGCGCCAGCTCGACCACCGTCATGGTCGGCTTGATGCCGAAAAAGCTCAGCGTCTCGTACGGATGGCGATAGACATCGCGCTCCACATTGGCCGGCGTGCGCGACGGCGCCGCGATGGCGGCCTTCAGCGCGGCGTCCTCGGCGGCGAAGGCGCCGCCCGCGATCAGCATGGTGGTGGCGAGGACGGCAAGTACGGTTCGTTTCATGCAGGGTCTCCTGGTGGATCATGGTTGTGGCGATGCGCAGCCGCTCGCCCAGCGCGATCATCGGTCAACCTTGCCAGATGGTCAAGCGAATTGGGACGGCGCTCCGTCCCGCTGTGACCGCGCCGCCGGCGGACACCCGGCGGACACTTCCGGACACTCGCGGACACTCGCGCGGACAGTCCGGCGGACACCGAGGCCATGTCAATCATGGCAAATGCACCAACTTGCATCATGAATACCCGTGGCACGCATTTTGCCTATCTCGTTCCTTAATCCGGCGCTAATATTGCAAAACCCGCGGAAACGGCGGCGGATATTCAGGTGTAGTGCGAAGCAACGAGCGGTAACGAAGTAGTTCCAGCTGGAAGAGCAAATAAAAAGCAGAACCCCGGGCGACCGGCCCGCAATCTAATCCTTGCTGTTACGTTTTTGGAGATACGATGGAACGACGTGCATTCCTCAATGTTAGTAGTCTGGCCCTGGGCACGATGCTGCTGCCCGCCTTCGGCCGCGCAATCGCGGCGGAAGAGCTGCTCAAGCCAGTCGCCCTTCAATTCAAGAAAATGCTGGCCGACACCGCGATGACCGCGGCGACCCAGGCCGGCGCCTCCTACTGCGACGTGCGCGTGGGACGCTACCTGAACCAGTTCATCACCACCCGCGACCTGAACGTCGAAAACGTGGTCAACACGGAGTCGGCCGGTGTCGGCGTGCGCGTGATCGCCGGCGGCGCCTACGGCTTCGCCGCCACCAACGACATGACGCCGGACGGCGTGGCCGCCGCCGCGCGCCAGGCGGTCGCCATCGCCAAGGCCAACGCCAAGCTGCAGACCGAGCCGGTGATCCTGGCGCCGGTCAAGGGCGTGGGCGAGGTGGCGTGGGCCACGCCCATCGTCAAGGACTGGCGCACCGTCGCCATCAAGGACAAGGCCGAGCTGCTGATCGCCGCCAACAAGGCCGGCATGGAGGGCGGCGCCAGCTTCATGCAGTCGCTGCTGTTCCAGGTGAACCAGCAGAAGTACTTCGCCTCCACCGACGGCTCCTACATCGACCAGGACCTGCACCGCCTGTGGATGCCGGTGTTCGCCACCGCCGTCGACCAGAAGACCAACAAGTTCCGCTCGCGCCAGGGCCTGTCGGCGCCGGTCGGCATGGGCTACGAATACCTGGACGCGCGCCCCGAGCACAAGATCAAGGCGGCCGGCGGCGTGACCACGCTGTACACCAAGTCCTACGACCTGATCGAGGACGCGCGCGCGGCCGGCAAGCAGGCCAAGCAGAAGCTGACCGCCAAGTCGGTCGAGCCGGGCAAGTACGACCTGGTGCTGTCGCCGGAACACCTGTGGCTGACCATCCACGAATCGGTCGGCCACCCGACCGAGCTCGATCGCGTGCTGGGCTACGAGGCCAACTTCGCCGGCACCAGCTTCGCCACGCTGGACAAATGGCAGTCGAAAAAATTCAAGTACGGCTCGGACCTGGTCAACATCGTGGCCGACAAGACCACGCCAGGCTCGCTGGCCAACGTCGGCTACGACGACGAGGGCGTCCAGTGCAAGCGCTGGGACATCATCAAGGACGGCATCCTGGTCAACTACCAGGCCACGCGCGACCAGGCCCACATCATCGGCGAGAAGGAATCGCACGGCTGCTCGTACGCGGACAACTGGAGCAGCGTGCAGTTCCAGCGCATGCCCAACGTCTCGCTGCAAGCCGGTAAAAAGAAGATGACCCCGGACGAGATGGTCAAGGACGTCAAGAAAGGCATCTACATCGTCGGCGACGGTTCCTTCTCGATCGACCAGCAGCGCTACAACTTCCAGTTCGGCGGCCAGCTGTTCTACGAAATCAAGAACGGCAAGATCGGCGAGATGCTGGAGGACGTGGCCTATCAATCGAACACCCAGGAGTTCTGGAACGCCTGCGCCGGCCTGTGCGACGAACGCGATTGGCGCATGGGTGGTTCCTTCTTCGACGGCAAAGGGCAGCCTTCGCAGGTGTCGGTGGTGTCGCATGGCGCCAGCACGGCGCGCTTCAACGGCATCAACGTCATCAACACCGCACGCAAAATCGGCTAAGCCCTGGAGACCACGAGATGAAGAATTTGAGTCAAGACGAAGCAAAACGTATCTGCGACAAGGTGCTGTCGCTTTCCAAGGGCGACCAGTGCGAAGTGAACATCACCGGCAGCCGCAAGGGCAACATCCGCTACGCGCGCAACGCCGTGTCGACCGCCGGCTTGATCGAGGATACGCAGCTGACCGTGTCGGTCGCTTTCGGCAAGAAGCAGGGCATCGCCAGCATCAACGAGTTTGACGACAAGTCGCTGGAAAAAGCCGTGCGCCGCGCGGAGGACCTGGCTCGCCTGGCGCCGGAGAATCCGGAGTTCATGTCGACGCCGACCAAGCAGGAATACAAGGCCAGCCAGACCTTCTTCCAGAAGACCGCCGACATCGATCCCGAATTCCGCGCGCAGGTGGCGGCCTACAGCATCGAGAACAGCAAGAAGAACAAGCTGGTGGCGGCGGGCTTCTTCACCGACAGCACGCAGTTCACCACCATCGCCAACTCCAACGGCGTGTTCGGCTACCAGCAGGACACGGGGCTGGACTTCACCGTCACCGTGCGCACCGAAGACGGCCGCGGTTCGGGCTGGGTCAAGCGCAGCGTGGGCGACGTCAGCAAGTTCGACGCGCGCGAAGCGTCCAACGTGGCGATCGAGAAGGCCTTGAAATCGGTGGACGCCAAGGCGCTGGAGCCGGGCCGCTACACGGTGATCCTGGAACCGGCGGCGACCTCGGACCTGCTGGGCTATATGTTCAGCGGCTTCGATGCGCGCCAGGCCGACGAGGGCCGCAGCTTCCTGTCGAAGAAGGGCGGCGGCAACCGCATGGGCGAGAAGCTGTTCGACGAGCAGGTCAACGTCTGGGCCGACCCGTGGGACAAGGACGTGGCGGTGCTGCCGTGGGACGGCCAGAACATGCTGGCCCGCGAACGCATGGACATCATCAAGGGCGGCAAGGTAGCCAACCTGGATTATTCGCGTTTCTGGGCGCAGAAGCAGGGCAAGCGCGCCGTGGGCTCGCCGGGCAATATCATCATGGCCGGCACCAACAAGTCGACCCAGGAGCTGATCGCCAACACCAAGAAGGGCGTGCTGGTGACGCGTACCTGGTACATCCGCATGGTCGATCCGCAGTCGGTGCTGCTGACCGGCTTGACGCGCGACGGCACCTTCTACATCGAGAACGGCAAGATCAAGCATCCGATCAAGAACTTCCGCTTCAACGAAAGCCCGGTGACGATGTTGAACAACATCGAGGAACTGGGCCGGCCGGAAATCCTGGCGGGTGACGAGTCGCAGTACCAGTTGCTGATCCCGGCGATGCGGGTGCGCGACTTCAACTTCACCTCGTTGTCGGACGCGGTGTAAGGCATCAGGGGCCGGAAGGGATTCCGGCCCTGTTACATTCATCAGGGAGTCAAAGTGGAACGACGTTCATTTCTAAAAATCGGCGCGGCGGCTGGCGGCAGCTTGCTGATACCGGTCTTCGGCAACGCCATCGCGGCCGAGGAGCTGCTCAACCCCATGGCCGTGCAGTTCAAGAAATCGCTGGCCGACGCCGCGATGAACGCCGCCACCAAGGCCGGCGCCAGCTACTGCGACGTGCGCATCGGCCGCTACCTGAACCAGTTCGTCACCACGCGCGACCTGAACGTGGAAAACATCGTCAACACCGAATCATCCGGCGTCGGCGTGCGCGTGATCGCCAACGGCGCCTACGGCTTCTGCTCGACCAACGTCATGACGCCGGACTCGGTGGCCGCCGCCGCGCGCCAGGCGGTCGCCATCGCGCGCGCCAACGCCAGGCTGCAAACCGAGCCTGTGGTGCTGGCCCCCGTCAAGGGCGTGGGCGAAGTGGCGTGGGCCACGCAGTTCAAGAAGGACTGGCGCATCGTGCCGATCAAGGAAAAGGCCGAGATGCTCATCGCCGCCAACAAGGCCGGCCTTGACGCGGGCGCCAGCTTCATGTCGTCCAACCTGTTCCAGGTGAATCAGCAGAAGTACTTCGCCTCCACCGACGGCTCCTACATCGACCAGGACATCCATCGCCTGTGGGCGCCGCTGACCGCCACCGCCGTCGACAAGGCCACCAACCGCTTCCGCACGCGCGACGGGCTGTCGTCGCCGACCAGCATGGGTTATGAATTCTTCGACGCGAAAGAGTCCAACAAGATCAAGGCCGCCGGCAACGTCACCACGCTGTACAAGGGCGCCTACGATTTGATCGAGGACGCGCGCGCCGCCGGCCGCCAGGCCCGCGAGAAGCTGACCGCGAAAACCGTCGAACCGGGCAAGTACGACCTGGTGCTGTCGCCGGAACACCTGTTCCTGACCATCCACGAGTCGGTCGGCCACGCCACCGAGCTGGATCGCGTGCTGGGCTACGAGGCCAATTACGCCGGCACCAGCTTCGCCACGCTGGACAAGTGGAAGAGCAAGAACTTCAAATACGGCTCGGACCTGGTCAACATCGTCGCCGACAAGACCACGCCAGGCTCGCTGGGCTGCGTGGGCTACGACGACGAGGGCGTGGCCTCCAAGCGCTGGGACCTGATCCGCAACGGCATCCTGGTCAACTACCAGGCCACGCGCGACCAGGCGGCCATCATCGGCGAGAAGGAATCGCACGGCTGCTCGTACGCGGACAGCTGGAGCAGCGTGCAGTTCCAGCGCATGCCCAACGTGTCGCTGGAAGCGGGCAAGAAGCCGCTCACGCCTGACGACATGGTCAAGGACATCAAGAAGGGCATCTACATCCTGGGTCGCGGCTCGTATTCGATCGACCAGCAGCGCTACAACTTCCAGTTCGGCGGCCAGCTGTACTTCGAAATCAAGAACGGCAAGATCACCAACCAGCTGGAGGACGTGGCCTACCAGTCCAACACGCAGGAGTTCTGGAACGCCTGTTCGGCGCTGTGCGATGAACGCGACTGGCGCATGGGCGGCTCCTTCTTCGACGGCAAAGGCCAGCCTTCGCAAGTGAGCGCGGTATCGCACGGCTCGCCGACCACGCGCTTCAACGGCATCAACGTCATCAACACCGCTCGCAAGATAGGATAAACAATGAAGATGCTGAATCAGGAAGAAGCAAAACGCATTTGCGACAAGGTGATGTCGCTGTCCAAGGCCGACGAGTGCCGCGTGCAGATCAGCGGCAGCCGCAATGGCAATATCCGCTACGCGCGCAACGCCGTGTCGACCGCCGGCCTGACCGAGAATACGCAGCTGACCGTCAGCGTCGCCTTCGGCAAGCGCCAGGGCACGGCCTCGATCAATGAGTTCGACGACAAGGCGCTGGAACGCGCCGTGCGCCGCGCCGAAGACGTGGCGCGCCTGGCGCCGGAGAACCCGGAGTTTCTGCCGGCGATCAAGAAGCAGGAGTACAAATCGTCCGCCACCTACAACGAGGCCACAGCCGCCATCGATCCCGAATACCGCGCCGAAGTGGCGGCGGCCAGTATCAACGCCTGCCGCAAGCAGGGGCTGGTGGCTGCGGGCTTCTTCAGCGACACCACCGGCTTTGAAACGATCGCCAATTCGAACGGCGTGTTCGGCCACCAGACCTTGAGCAATCTGGGCTTCACCATCACCACCCGCACCGAGGACGGACGCGGCTCCGGCTGGGCCACGCGCTCGGCCACCGATGCGAAGAAGTTCGACGCGCGCGAAGCGTCCGAGATCGCGATCGAGAAAGCGTTGAAATCGGTGGACGCCAAGGCGCTGGAACCGGGCCGCTACACGGTGATCCTGGAGCCGGCGGCGACGTCGGAAATCATCGGCCGCATGTTCGGCGCCTTCGACGCGCGCCGCGCGGACGAGGGCCGCAGCTTCCTGTCGAAGAAGGGCGGCGGCAACCGCCTGGGCGAGAAGCTGTTCGACGAGCAGGTCAACGTCTGGGCCGATCCGTGGGACAAGGATGTGCCGGTGCTGGCGTGGGACGACTCGTCGATGCTGGCGCGCGAACGCGCGGATGTGATCAAGGGCGGCAAGGTCGCCTCGCTCGACTACACGCGCTACTGGGCAGAGAAGCTGGGCCAGCGCGCGTCGGGCCGGCACGGCAACATGATCATGGCGGGCGGCGGCAAGTCGACCGAGGAGCTGATCGCGTCGACCAAGAAGGGCGTGCTGGTGACGCGCACCTGGTACATCCGCATGGTCGATCCGCAGTCGCTGCTGCTGACCGGCCTCACGCGCGACGGCACCTTCTACATCGAGAACGGCAAGATCAAGCATCCGATCAAGAACTTCCGCTTCAATGAAAGCCCGGTGTCGATGCTGAACAATATCGATGAACTGGGCAAGCCGGTGGTGATCGGCGGCGACGAGGTGCGGTTCCAGATGCTGATCCCGCCGATGAAGGTACGCGACTTCAACTTCACCTCCCTGTCGGACGCGGTGTAAGGCAGGGCTGTGGCCAACTACGATTTTTACTTCACCCGCCTGACCTACGAGTCGGGCGACTGGGATGTCGATATCCGCATGCCGAGCAACGTGCTCAATTCGCTGGTCGAATACACGACCCTGCGGGTTGATCCCGTTGAACGCATCGTCGCGCTGTCGGACCCCAAGATGCTGGAGGCGCCGTTCTGCTACTTCGCCGGCCACAAGCTGGTGCAGTTCACGCCGGCCGAGCGCAAGAACCTGGAGCGCTACATCAAGGGCGGCGGCTTCCTGTTCGTGGACGACTGCAACCACGATATCGACGGCCTGTTCGCGAAATCGTTCGAGGCCGAAATCGCCCGCATCTTCGGGCCGAAGGCGCTGCACAAGATCCCGAACACGCATCCGGTGTATTCGAGCTTCTTCCATTTCGACGGCCCGCCCAACACCAGCGTGGAACTCAACGGCTGGGGCGACGATTTGGTGCACGACTATCTGAAGGCGGTGGAAGTCGGTGGCCGCGTGCGGCTTTTGTACAGCAACAAGGACTACGGCTGCGAGTGGGACTACGACTTCCGCAACAAGCGCTGGCTGGTGGTCGACAACACCCGCTTCGCGGTCAATATCATTCAATATGCGTTGGGAGCCTGATCTTGGATAGTGCAATCGCCTGGAGCGAAAATGAAATCGGCGCGTTGAGCGCCAAGGTGGCGGCGCTGAAGGCGAGCATGTCCCGTGTGATCATCGGCCAGGAAAACGTGATCGATTCGCTGATCATCTGCCTGCTGGCCGGCGGCCACGCGCTGGTGGAGGGGGTGCCGGGGTTGGGCAAGACGCTGCTGGTCAAATCGCTGTCGCAGGCGACCGACATGGACTTCCATCGCGTGCAGTTCACGCCGGACCTGATGCCGTCCGATATCGTCGGCACCGAGATCCTGGAAGAGGACCATGCGACGCGCAAGCGCGAGTTCCGCTTCCAGCAAGGGCCGGTGTTCACGCAGGTGCTGCTGGCCGATGAGATCAATCGCGCGCCGCCGAAGACCCAATCGGCGCTGCTGGAGGCGATGCAGGAACGCAGCGTGACCTTCGCCGGCCAGACGCACAAGCTGCCCAAGCCTTTCTTCGTGCTGGCGACGCAAAACCCGATCGAGCAGGCCGGCACCTATCCGCTGCCGGAAGCGCAGCTGGACCGCTTCCTGCTGCGCATCGACGTGGTGTATCCGACCGAGGAAGAGGAGATCGCGATGGTCTCCGCCACCACGCACGCCGGCTTGAAGGACGCCGATCCGGTGATGGATGTGGAGACCCTGCTGCGCCTGCAGCAGCTGGTGCGCGACATTGAGATCGGCGACCACCTGCTGGCCTATGCGACGCGCCTGGTGCGCGCCACCCGTCCGGCGTTGACGACGGTGCCGGCGGTGAAGAAGCATGTGGGCTGGGGCGCGGGTCCGCGTGCGGGGCAGGCGCTGGTGCTGGCCTCCAAGGCGCGCGCGCTGATGCACAATCGCCTGGCCGTCACGCGCGAGGATATCGCTGAGATGCTGCTGCCGGTGCTGGCGCATCGCGTGATCCGCAACTTCGAAGCGGAGGCGGACGGTGTGGCGATCGCCGACATCCTGCTGGCGCTGCGCGAGCATATCCGCCCAGATTAAGCCGCGATGCAATCGACTTTCAAACCGTCCGCGCCGGGAACGTCTTCGCCTGCCGCCGCCATGACGGCGATGATGGCGCAGACCAAGGACCTGGACCTGGTGATCCGTCACGTGCTGGCTGGGCTGGGCCACGGCCTGCACGCGGGCCGCGAGCGTGGCGCCGGCGTCGAGTTCTCCGAGTACCGCGCCTACGCCCCGGGCGACGAGTGGCGCCGCGTCGACTGGAAGCTGCTGGCGCGGGCCGACCGCTACTTCGTCCGCGAGGCGGAGCGCGACAGCCACGTCGCCACCTGGCTGTGGCTGGACGCCAGCGCGTCGATGGCGGAGCCGAGCCGCGAGATCAATGGCGTCGACAAGCTGTGGTTCGCGCGCACCGTGCTGGCCTGCGTGGCCGCCATCGCGCAGCGGCAGGGCGACGCGTTTGGACTGGTGGTGTGCAGCGGCGGCAAGGTCGAATTCACGCAAGCCTCGCGCGGGCCGCGCCAGTTGCAGCGCGTGCTGGCGCAGCTGGCGAAGGCCAAGCCGGAAGGCGGCCTGCCCAGCGCCGAGGTGCTGAAGGCGAATTTGCACTTCGCCCGCTCGCCGAGCCTGATATTCGCCGCCAGCGATTTCCTCGACTGGCCATCGCCGTTGAGCGAAGCGCTGCTGCGCTTGCGCAGCTTGCGGCATGACGTGCGCCTGCTGACATTGCGCACGCAGGCGGAGGTGGATGCCAGCTTCAAGGCCGGCGCGGCCTATCGCGACCCGGAGCAGAGCGACGGCCTGCACCGCATGAGCAACGCGGATCGCGACAGCTACAGGCAGCAGAGTCGCGCGCACTTCGACGCGGTGGCGACCAGCTGCCGTCAAAACAATATCGTCCACTACGAGGCGCGCATCGAGCAGCCATTGGGCGGAGTGCTGCGCAGCTGGTTGCAGCTGGCGGGAGCGCGCGCAAAATGATGCTGAGTTCTTACCCATTGTGGTGGCTTGCGCTGCCGGTGCTGCTGCTGCTGCCGGTGTGGTGGCATCGCCAGAAACGCCAGCGCCTGAAGGCCGAACCGCTGGCGACCGCGCGCTTCCTGCCATCAGCCGCGCCAGAGCAGCTGCGCGTATGGAAATTGCGCGACCGCTTGCTGCTGCTGGTTCGCTGCCTGATGCTGGTGACGCTGATCGCCTGGCTGGCCGCGACCATCTTCCCCTGGCGCGGCGACACCGTGCTGCTGGACGCCGGCGCCGACAAAGTTTGGGCCGAGCAGCAGATCACCGCCGCCGGCATGACCACCGCCCAGCGCATCGAACTGCCGCCGAACGGCCTGCAATGGCTGCGCCAGCACGAACGCGATTGGCGTCCCAGCGCGCGCCTGCTGATCGTCGCCCGTGGAGAACAGATAGCGATGCCAGCCCGCGTACCGCCGTTCAGCCACCAAGTCGACCTGCGCACCAAGCTGCTCGTCGCCGCCGCCACCTCCGCGCCAGGCGCCGGGCCGCACGCCGTCGCGCCGGGTGCCGCCTCCGCGCCGGACGCCGCCTCCGCCACTTCGGCGATGGTCACCGCGCCGGATGCCTCCGGTACCGCCGCGTCCTCGCCGCGCGCCGCCGCCACCTTCGCGAAGGCCGCCGTGCCGGGCGCCGTGCAAGGTACAGCAGCCACGCCGGCCGCACCTGCCGGACCGCAGCGGGCAGAGCACCGCATCGTGCTGGCCGGTGCGCAGGGGCAGGGCGCTGCCTGGCGTTCGTTGCTCGCCGCCTTTGGTCGCGCCGGCGATGGCGCTGATCGCTACACGCTCGCCGCCGAGCCCACCGCAGCGACAGAGTTGATCATCTGGGAATCCCCATCCGCGCCGCCCGCCAACTGGCGCGCCCCGCACTGGTGGCTGGCCGCGCCGAGCCCCGCGTTCCCCGAACTGGCAAGCGCCGCCACGCTGACCATCAACGGCCTCGCGCTGAAATACGCCGACTCCCCGCGTGGCCGCCTGTGGACCTCCGACGCCTTCCCCCCGCGCGACGCCGACACCGCCCGCGCCCTCTACGAAGCCTGGCAGCAGCTAAGCCCAGCCCCCGCACCGGCCTACCCGATGCCATCGCAAACACTGGGCACCACCCGCAGCGCGCTGCCTACCATCACCGACGCCAAGCCCGCCGCCTGGCTCGCGCTTGCCCTGCTTGCGCTGTTTTTACTCGAACGGATACTGAGCCATGCACGGCGAAGCTGATACCCTGCGCCGCCACCTGTGGGCCGCCGTCCTGCGCCGCCGCGTCCCCCAATGGCTAGCCGCATTGGCGCCGCTGGTCGCCACCCTGGTCCTGCTGCACGCAGCCCGCCCGCTGGTGGTCGCCGCCTTGCTGCCATGGGCCGCCTGGCTGACCATCGACATCTACCGCTGGCGCCAACGCATCAAACGCGAATGGACCTCCTGGCTGAACGCCGCCGTCCCCGCACTGGAAGACAGCAGCACCCTGCTGGCCGCCGACGCCACCACGCCTATCGCCAGACTGCAGCAACAACGCCTGCAAGCCCGGCTGGCCTCCGTGCTGGGCGACGATGACTACCGCAACATCGCCCGCAACCGCGTGCGGATCAGCATCCTGCCCATCCTGCTAAGCCTTGCCGCGGCAGGCGCCGCATGGGGCTACCACGGCAAGCAGACCACCGCCAGCGCACCAGCCGCCAACAGCCAGGCCCCAAAACCCATCGTCGACGGAGAAATCTACCTGCGCGTCACGCCGCCGGCCTACACCGGCGCCAAACCATTTGAAACCGCAGCCCGCGACATCCAGATACCGCAATTCTCGGAAGTGCGCTGGTGCGTGCGCAACCCCAGCGGTGCGCAGCCGGCGGTGGAACTGGGCGATGGCGTCAGCCTGCCCGTCACCGAAGCCTGCGCGATGAAGCGCTTCGAAGAATCCATGTTCTGGCGCGCACGCGGCAAGAACAGCACTCGCTACAACATCCGCGTCACACCGGACCAGGCGCCGCAAGTGACCATCGTCGAGCCGAACGAATTGATACACATCCTTTCCAAGGACGCGAAGACCGCCCAGATCTCCGTCACCGCCCGCGACGATTACGCCATCGTCCGCGCCAGCCTGCACATGACACTGGCGCGCGGCAGCGGCGAGAACATCCGCTTCACCGACCGCGAAGTGCCGCTGCCCCAATCGGCCGATCCGAAAACCCGCAACTGGAAAAAGCAATGGACGCTGGCGGAACTCGGCATGGAACCTGGCGACGAGCTGTATTTCTTCGTGCGCGCCACCGACAACTCGCCGGACAACCCGCATACCACCCAATCGCCCACCTACACACTGCGCCTGCCCGCGCCGGAAGCGGAAAGCCTGGACGCCACCGCGCTGCCGTCGCTGGCCAAGCCCGAAAACCTGCGCAGCCAGCGCCAGATCATCATCGACACCGAACAACTGGTGGCCGACATGCAGGCCCACCCCAACATGCCAGCGGCCACGGTGCGTGCGCGCAGCGAAGCCATCGCCTCGGACCAGGCCACACTCCGCCTGCGCTACGGCCAGTTCCTCGGCGAAGAATCCAGCCTGTTCGGCGATGAGCACGACCACGAAGGCGAAGAGCACCACGGCGGCAAGGCAGCCTTCGGTAGCGAGATGTCGGTGGTGAAGGAGTTCGGCCACGCGCACGACCAGGAAGACAACGCCACCATCTTCGACCCCAAGACCAAGGCGATACTGAAGCGCGCACTGTCCGCCATGTGGGACGCGGAAAAGTCGCTGCGAGCGATTTCGCCCAAGCCCGCGCTGCCGCCCGAATACAAAGCGCTGGACGCGATCAAGGAGCTGCAGGCCGCCGAGCGGATCTACCTGCACCGCACCGCCTTCGTCCCGCCCGCGCTGAAGGAAGAGAAGCGCATGAGCGGCGACATCGTCGGCGTATTGAGCTACAAACGCGCACAAGGCACCGCCGGCGACACGGTGCCGGCCGAAGTGCGCGAACTGGTGCAGGCCTTGTCGCAGGACGGCGCACTGCCGGCCCTGTGGAGCAAGGCCGCCCGCGACACCATCGCCGCCCGCATCGCCGATCAGGAACAGAAGCTGAGCGCACAACGCGCGGTGCAGGACGTGCAGGACGGCTGCGCCCCCTGTCGCGGTGAACTGCGCGCATGGCTGCGCGGCACGCTGACGGACGCCCCGGTGCTGCTGCAAGCGCGGCCATCGACGGACACGCCGTTCCGTCAGGCCTGGAGCGGTAAGGAGCGGTCGAAATGATGAACATGGAATTGACGGCCATCGCCGTACCCGCAGCGGCGTTGGCCGCCGGCGCGATCAGCGCCGTGCTGTATGGGCGCAAGCGCAAGTGGATCGATGCCGCGCTGGTCGTGGTGGCCTCGTCGTCCTTGGCGGTCGCACTGGCCGATATACGCTTGCCGCAGGCCGGCGAGAACATCGCGAAGGTGGCGACCGACGCATCCGGCGGCATCAGCGAAGCGTCCCTGCTGGCGATAGCGCGCGCCCAAACCGTCGCCCTGAGCGGTGACGGCCTGCGCGAAGCGGAGTGGCGCGACCTGCCAGCGCGCCGCGTGCAGTGGACGCCAGCTGCAACGGACCAGCTCTGGCTGGACTTCCCGCGTTCGATATCGCTGGGCCGCATCTTCACGTTGACGGTGCGCCGCGCGCCAGCGCCGGCGGGATGGCGCTTGCAGCTGCTGGCCGAGAACAAGCAGGTGCTGGCGGACTCCAATCTGTCCGGCGCTGGAACGTTGTCGCTGAGCGTGCAATGGCTGCCACCGGTGGCGGAGGCCATGGTATTGCAGGCGCGCCTGCTGGACGCCGCCGGGAAAGTGATCGCCCAAGGCCCGATACCCTTGCAGGTAAAAGAGCCGACGCCCTTGCAGATACTGGGCCGCTTCGATGCGCCATCGTTCGACGCGCGCGCCTTGAACCAGCTTCTGGCTGACGGCAACGCGGTGCTGGACTGGAACGTCACCCTGGGCAAGGCCGTGGCGCGCAGCGAAACCGCACGCGCACCATTGACGGCGCCGAATGCGATGTTTGTCGATGCCGCCTACGTGGAACACATGAACCCTTCCGCACGCGGCGCGTTGCTGGCCCAGACGAGGCAGGGCGTGCCGCTGGTAGTGTTGGGCGCGAACGCCGCCGATGCCGCGATGTGGCAGCGCGAGTTCGGCCTGCACCTGCATCCGCAATCGCCCACCACGGAGAAGGAAGACACGCGCCTGTTCACCGTCGCCGGCACCGCTCTGGCGATGCCGCCGGCCGCTCTCAATCCCGGCGATGATGCCGCCGCGCAGTGGTCCGTGGCGGCGCGCGACAGCAAGAAGCAGCCCTGGCTCTGGCAGCGCGATGTGCAGCAGGGCCGCGTGGTGTGGATAGGCGTATCGGACTGGCACCGCTACGCCATCAACTCACCGCAGGCGCTGGCCTTGTGGTGGCAGGGCGCGATGGACAAGATCGCGCTGGCCGGCGTCCAGAAAGCCAGCTGGCGTATGCCGGACCCGATGCCGCTGCCGGGCTTGCGCAGCGAAGTCTGCGTCGAGGGAGGCACGGCGGCAAGCGCGCAGCCGGCCGGCGGTGGTCCCGCACTGTCGTTGCTGGCGCGCGCCGACAAGGCCGATTCGCGATGCGGCGCATGGTGGCCGCGCAGCGCCGGTTGGATGAGGTTCGATGCGGCCGGCATGGAGGCGCCGGCGCTGGAATATGTTTACGACGTCAAGGACTGGCCGGCGTGGCAGCGGGCCTTGCGGCGCGACGCCACCGCGACCTATGCGGCGCGGGCCACCGGTGACGCCGGCCGCATCGGTGCCGATGGCGTGGCCGCCGCCGGCCGTCCCTTGCCGGTTGCGCCTTTCGCTCTGGCGTTTGCCCTGTGCATGCTGGGCTTGTGGTATCGCGAGTCCGGGCAGCGCCAGTAAAAAAGACCCTGCAACCGCGGTCGCAGGATCAAGGCCGGCCTGGTACTTTGGCCGGCATCCTTGGAACATCGATCAGAACTTGTAGTTGACCCCAAACAGAACCGTGCGGCCATACTTCGCATACTCCAGCTGACGGTCCTTGCTGTTTGCGTAGGTCTCGTACGCTTCGTTGGTCAGGTTGTTCACCTGGAGCAGAACGCCCATCCCCTTGAACGTGCCCTCGTTGAAGGTGTAGCCGATCTGGAAGTCCACCGGGCTGTCGCCCACCACATAACGCAGCTGGCGGTCGCCGGCGAAGTTGCCGATCTCGCCCACATAGTCCGAGCGGCGGCGCGTGCTCACGCGGGTCGAGAAGCCGGCCTTCTCGTAGTACAGCGTCAGGTTGGTGACGTTGCGCGACAGGCCAGGCAACTGGATCTTGCCGATGGTCGCGTTGACCTGCTTGATGTCGATGCCGCTCTCGGTGTACGAGCTGCTGGCCAGCACGCCGAAGCCGTCCAGCGCTGGCGTCAGCAGTTCCAGCGGCACCGACACGGACAGCTCGGCGCCTTTCAGCATGCCGCCGTTGCCGTTGTAGGAGGTGGTGTACTGGCCCATGTTGGTGACGGCGTTGGTGCCCGGCGTGTACTGCGAGAAGTCACGCGTCTCGGAGAAGGTGTAGATGTAGGTGTCGAGCTTTTTATAGAAGCCGGCCAGCGCCACATAGCCCTTCTTGGCGAAGTACTTTTCCCACGAGATGTCGAAGGCCTTGGCGCGCCACGGATCGAGGCGTGCGTTGCCGCCGCTGCCGCTCGGCAGGCGCGTGCCTGGATCGACGGTGAAGTTGAAGCCGGCGTTGAGCTCATCGACGCGTGCGCGGGCGATCTGCTTGGCCACCGACAGGCGCAGCGTTTGCTCGTACGGCAGGCCGAAGGCCAGGTTCATGCTCGGCAGGATATCGTTGTAGGCCTTGCCGTCGGTGATGGGATGGGCCGCGCCGCCGTTGTCGGCGTACAGCGATTGCGAGGACTGGTCGGTGTGCACCAGCTGTGCGCCGAAGTTGCCGCGCACGGACACGCCGCCCCAGTCGCTGTCGATGTTGGCGCGGGCGAAGCCGGTGGTGATCTTCTCGGTCACGTCCCACGCGCGGCTGATGGTGCCGGCGTTGTTGGCCAGGCTGTAGTTGATCGGGTTGAAGTACTTGGCGATCACCGCCGGCACGTTCCACGACGGGACGATGCCGCCGCCGGCGAAGCCCAGGTCGACCGGGGAGTACAGCAGGTCGCTGGAGATGGTCGGATTACCGTTGGCGAACAGCTGGCCGGATGGCTGGCGTTTGGTCTTGGTGCGGTCGCTGTAGTTGACGCCGACGTCGAAGCCGCCCAGGTATTTGTCCAGCATCTCCGGCGCCGGCAGCGTGGCGGCCAGCTTGAAGCTCTTCATCGTGTCCTTCAGGTGCGGCGAGTAGGTGCTGCCATAGCCGTAGATCGAGTTGCCGGTATAGAGCTTGGACGGATCGCTGTAATCGAGCTTGCCGGCGATGGTGGCGAAGTGGCCGGGCGTCCAGCCCACCGTCATCAGCGGATCGTTGAAGGCGCCGCCGCCCGGACTTTGCAGCTGCAGGTTGTTTTCGAGGTAGGTCTCATCGCGCTTGGCTTCCGAGTAGTTGGCGTCGGCCAGCAGCGACCAGCTGCCGAAGTTGAATTTGTTGGCCCAGCCGGCGGTGCGGATTTCGTCCTTGCGGTTGTTGTACTGGCCGCGCACCAGCGGGTAGGCGCCGGTCGCGGTCCCGCCCAGCAGCGTGCCGTTGACGATGTTGGTGCTGCTGTAGTTGAAGCCGACCGGGTTGTTGCTGCCGTTGTAGCCGCCCAGATTGACCTCGAACTGGTTGTTGGTGTCGATCTGCTTGAACTCGGAGGCGAAGACGTCCAGGGTGCTGGTCCACATCTTGTTCGGCCGGTATTCCAGCACGCCGATCAAGCCGGTGCGCTTCAGGGTGCCGCTCTTGGCCAGCGCCTTGACGCCGGCGGTGACGTAGGTGCCGGCCGGGACGCCGGAGACTTTGCTCTGGTCGAACGGCTCGTAGGTGCCGGTCTCGTTGTCGAGGATGGGCGATTCCAGGCTGGCGATGCCGAGCGCCACGCCGACCGTGCGGTTGGCGAATTGGTCGATGTAGCTGGCGCTGATGCGGTGGCCGGTGTCCTTGGTGTTGGCGATCTTGCCCATCGAGTTCTGCTCGCCGCGCACATTGATCGACAGCGTGCGGCCGGAGAAGGCCAGCGGGCGCACGGTCTGCATGTCGATGGTGCCGGACAGGCCCTGGCCCACCAGGCCCGCGTCGGGCGTTTTGTAGACGGTCACGCCGCTCAGCAGCTCGGACGGATACTGGTCGAATTCCACGCTGCGGTTGTCGCCGGTGCTGACCTGTTCGCGGCCGTTGAGCAGCGTGGTGGCGAAGTCCGGCGACAGGCCGCGAATGCTGATCACCTGCGCGCGGCCAGCCACGCGCTGTGCCGCCAGGCCGGGCAGGCGGGCGATCGATTCGGCGATGCTGACGTCGGGCAGTTTGCCGATGTCCTCGGCGGAGATGGATTCGACGATGGAGGTCGAATCCTTCTTGACCGAGATCGCGTCCTCGATCCCGCGGCGGATGCCCGCCACCACCACCGTGGACATCGGCGCGTCGGACGCTTGCGGCGCGGCGCTCTGCGCGTGTACAGGCGCGGCCAGCGCCGACAGCAGCACCGCGCAGGCGGCGGCCACCGGGGTGAGAGGGAACGCGGCGCGGACGCCGGACGGGTGCGTAGTGAACTTCATGTTGACTGTCTCCTGGTGTTGTAAGGGATTGCTTATGAACGGCATTCTTTGGCCGCTTGAAGGCAATCTTGTATTAAAACTAGAGACCAAGTCAAACAGATATTCCTCCCGGAACGCCAAAAATCGCCGGGAAGCGCGGCTTTCTCCTGCGGGAAGCGCTTCCACGTTGTATTTTGATCATTTTGGCGATGAGTGTCATGTAAGTAAACTACATTCAGTTCCGCGTACTGGCGTGCCGGCGCGCCCACTGGACAATGCGCTCCGCCACCGCCGGATCGCTGACGGTTTCAAGCGCCATCGACTGCATCGCTGTGATGCCGGGCGGGGCGACCTTGTAGAAATGGGTCAGCTCCGGGAAGCGCGCCAGATCGGTCTGCGCGGTGCCGCGCGCCGCCTGCAGGCGATCCGCGTGCGCCGGCGCCACCGACGCATCGCATCCGCCCTGCACGATCAGCACCGGCTGGCGCACGCGCGCCAGTTCCGCCGCCGGATCGACGCGGTCCGTGCTGCGCAGGTAGGCCAGGCTGAAGGCGGGCATGGACGCCAGCATCGCCGTTTGCGGATGCGTCAGCGCGCCGGCGGGCAGCGGTTCGCCGGCGCGGATGGCGGCGACGGTGCGGTCGTACATGGTCATGTCGGCGGTGGCGCCGGCGGGCGTCATCGCCACCAGCTGTTCGCGCATCAGGTCGAAGATGGGCGAGGAGGGGCCGGACAGCATCACCACGCCGTCGATCGCCTGCGTATCGGGGCCGTTGGCCAGCATGGACGCCACCAGCGCGCCCTCGCTGTGGCCTGCCACGATGACGGGATGGACTGGCGCGGCCTTGCGCAGCAAGGCCAGGCCGGCCGCCGCCACGTCGGTACGCGTCGCGAACTCCGCATGGCGCGCGGCGGCCTGCGGATCGACCGTGCGCGAGCCGGTGCCCGGCCCGATCTTCGCCATCCGCAGCACGGCATAACCGCGCTCGCCCAATTGCGCCGCCAGGTCCGCATACAGATGCGGCTTGATGTTCATGCTGGGGTAGTTGCCGTCCACATCGCTGAACAGCGATCCCGGTAGCAGCAGCACAGCGCCCTGCGGCTGTCCGGCCGGGAGGGTGACGCGGCAGACGATCTCCACGCCGGCGACGGTGACGACATCATCCTGTTCGCGCAACGGCGCGGCGCCGGCGGCCGGCGCAATGATGGACATGGTGAGCGCGCCGGCAAAGGCGGCTTTTGCAATCTGTTTGAACCTACGCATGATGATCCTTTCCTGGTAAAGCACCAAGGCTGAAGTATCACGTCACGTTAGAGTCAAGCATGGAAGATGGGTTCCCGCGTGGCGCTTCAGGCGCGCGGCCTGCGAGAGGCGCTTCAACTAAAATGGCCGCAGTGGAGCGCTTCCGGGAGGATGCCATGCGACGTTACACGCAAGGCTTGAGGCTGCGCGGCGGCCAGTTGTTGCTGGCCGCCATGCTGTGCGGCGTCTGCCACGCCGCGCCCATCGCCGACGCGACGCTGAGGAAGATGCGCATGGCGGTGGCGGAGTGCGTCGCCCGGCGGATGCCGCCCGATCAGATCTGCCTGCGGATGCGCGCGAAATTCGGCTATACGGTTTACGGCCGCAGCGTTTTCGGCGACCAGGGCACCGACATCCTGGTGCAGATCGGTAACGGCGTCGACATCACCTTCCTGGCGACGATAGGACGGGTGCCCTATTGCGGCGCGACCCGTGCCTGTCCCGGCTAACGCCGCAGCGTTACCACTTCTGCCAGCCCATCACATAGGCCGGCGGGGCGTGGGTGCAGGCTGGATCGGTGATGGGCTTCATCTGCACGCGCTCGAACGGCAGCACGCCCGCCCATACCGGCCAGCTCATGTCTTCCTCGTCGTCCTCCGGGGCGCCGGCGCGCACCTTGCAGGCCGCTTCATCGAGCGCGATGCGCATGATGGTGGTGGCCGCGTATTCCTTGTCCGAGCCCGGACGGATCTCGGCCTGGCGGCCCGGCGCCAGCTTCTCCATGAACGCTTCCATCGTGCGGCGACGCTCGCCCTCGTCCGCCACCACCTCGAAGCGGCCGTACACCATCGCCGACCGGTAGTTCATCGAATGGTTGAACGCGGAGCGCGCCATCACCAGGCCGTCGAGGTGCGTGATGGTCACGCAGGTCTCGCTCTCCGTCAAACGCTTGAGCATGCGGCTGCCGTTGGAACCGTGGATGTACAGGTGGTTCCCCTCGCGCCAGCAGGCGGTCGGAATGCAGTGCGATCCTTTGTCGTCGGCGAAGGCGATGTGGCACAGATAGGCGTCGTCGATGATCGCGTGCAGCGTGGCGGTGTCGTAATGCGCGTTGGTCGGAATACGGCGGACGCGGGTGCGTTCGCTCGGTGCGGCGTGGGTTGCTGGTTCGGTCATGATCTCCATCCAAAAAGGTTGAAGCCGCAATATAATGGCTGGCTGGTTCCTGAAACAGGTCCAGAAATAACAAATTTGATGGAGCCAGGCTATGCCGGGACGAAGGTGACTATGTGCGTATTTCTGCCGCCCGCGACCCTGTAGACTAGGCGCGCCGCAATCACCAACGCCTTGGGAGCCATATGACTGTAAAGATACTCATTGCCGCATTCGCCGGAACGCTGTTTGCTTTTTCGCCGGCCCAGGCCCAAGCCCAGGCCCAAGCCGATGTGCGCAGCTATGCCGTGCTGTCCTTGATCGGCAATGCCGTTCACGTCGACACGGTGCGTGCCGCCGTGGGCACGCGCTCCCCGGGGGAGAGCCACCATGTGCTCGACATGCCAGGCCAGGTATTCGACACCACGGCGCTGCTGGCGGCGAATGCGTCGATCAAGCTGGCCCGGCCCGGCGCCAAAATCGTGTTGATGACGACCCAGGACGCGGAGTTGTACAAGGCGCAGAATGCGATGTTCGAGCTGCCGGAGGCCAACAAGGCCAACCGCGATTACCTGATCGAGCTGCTCAAGGACCGTGGCGTGAGCCACCTTGTACTGGTAACCGCGCAGCGGGACAACGCGTATTTCAAACTGACCAACGGCTCGACCGGCACCGGCCAACTGGAGGGACTTGGCTTCTACATTGACGATACGCCCCATTTGCTCAGCACCGAATCGTCGAGTTCATCGCTCGGCATGCTGGGGCCATTTGCCTACGTCAAGGCGAGGCTGCTGGACGCCAGGACGCTGGCGCTGGTGGGCGAAGTCAAATCGAACAAGTCGATGATCGTGGTCCGTCCGTCGGCCGAGGCCAGCGGGATGCAAGTCTGGGAGAGCATGGGCAGTGCGGAGAAAGTGGAACTCCTCAATGGTCTGCTGAACGAAGCCATCAAGGCCGCGATGCCGCGTTTGCTGGGTAACTAAGCAAGCCGCAATATAATGATGGCTGGCCCCTTGAACAGGTCCAGCCATCATCATTTTACGGAGCCACGAATGGACTTTGCCTTGCTGATCGACGGCTATGCCGCGCAGAACCGCCATCGCGGATGGCCGCGCCAGCGCATGCTGCACGAATGCCTGCGCGCGGCGATCCGCAACGGCACGCTGGCGGCGGGCACGCGCCTGGCCGCTTCGCGCGCGCTGGCCGAGGAGCTGGGCCTGGCCCGCAACACCGTGCTGTACGCCTACGAGCAGCTGGCCAGCGAGGGCTTCGTCACCACCGACCGGCGCGGCACCGTGGTGGCCGCCGTGGCGCCGGACCGCAAGCCCGCCGCGCAGCGCCAGGCGGCGGTGCCGCAGGCCGGCCTGTCGCAGCGCGCGCGCTCCCTGCGCCCCCAGCCGGGACCGGCCGAGATGATGGGCGCCTTCGTCCCCGGCGTGCCGGCGCTCGACCATTTTCCGCTGACGCTGTGGCGCCGCATGCTGGAACGCGCGTGGCGCACGCTGACCGTGGAGCAGCTCAACTACGGCGACCCGGCCGGCGAGCCACAGCTGCGCGAGGCCATCGCCGACCATCTGCGCGCGGCGCGCGGCGTGGTGTGCGAGGCGGCGCAGGTGTTCATCACCGACGGCACCCAGAGCAGCCTGGATCTGTGCGTGCGCGCGCTGGCCGACGTCGGCGACACCATCTGGATCGAGAACCCCGGCTACGGCGGCGCGCTGGCGGCGGCGCGCGCGGCCAGCTTGAATGTGGCCGGCATCGAGGTCGACGACGACGGCATCGCGCCCGCCGCCGCCGACTGGCTGCTGCGGCCTCCGCGCCTGATCTACACCACCCCATCGCACCAGTACCCGGTGGGCAGCGTGCTCAGTCTGCGCCGCCGCCTGGCGCTGATCACCGCCGCGCGCGAGGCCGGCGCCCTGATCGTCGAGGACGACTACGACAGCGAATTCCGCCACGACGGCGCGCCGCTGTCGGCCATGCAGGGCCTGGCGCCGGACGCGCCGGTGGTCTACCTGGGCACCTTCAGCAAGACCATGTTCCCGTCGCTGCGGATCGGCTTCGTGGTGGTGCCGCCATGGCTGGCCGACGATTTCGCCCGCATGCGCGCGCAGTCGTCCGCGCGCGGGCGCGTGGCCGAGCAGCTGGCGCTGGCGGAGTTCCTGCGCAGCGGCCAGTTCGCGCTGCACCTGCGCCGCATGCGGCGGCTGTACCGGCAGCGGCGCGACGCGCTGGTGGCGGCGCTGGAAAAGCACCTGGGATCGGTGGCGACGGTGCACGGCGGCTCGGCCGGCATGCACCTGGCGCTGCGCTTCACGCGGGCCGACCTGGACGACCACGCGATCAGCGCGCAGGCGCTGGAACACGGCATCGTGGCAGAGGCGCTGAGCGGCAAGGACACGCAGGGGACGTCGGGCTGGAAGGGACTGATGCTCGGCTACGCACAAGTGCCGGCCGAGCGGATGGAGGGACTGGTCAAACAGTTGGCGGCCATACTGCACCTGGCGGCGTTTGCCGCCAACCGTTCAAGCCGACATTAAAACGCGGTGTCGGCGCGGATGTACATCGAGCGGCCGTTCACGCCGATCGGGCAGGTTTCCCAGCAGCGGGTGAAGCCCAGTTTCGGGAACGATCCGCCGTTGGTCCACTCCGACGGCAGCTGGTTGAACATATTGTTCACACCGATGCTGAAGAAGGTGCGCTTGGTGTAGGCGTAGCGCACCGAGGCGTCCACCAGCCACTTGGCGTCCCACTTCTGCAGGGGGCTGAAGTTTTCCGCTTCCACTTCGCCGTAGTAGTTGGCGCGGGTGTTCAGGTTCCACTGGCCGGCGGTGTAGTCGGCCGCCACCACGTGGTGCTTGCGTGGCTGGCCGTGTTCGATCAGGGTCACTTGCGACTTGTCGAACAGCTGCTCGCCGGTCAGCACCGACGACGTCGAATGACGCTTGGTGACTTCGGTCTTGTTGAAGCCCAGCTGGCCGGACAGCACCAGCGTCGACGCCGCGAACTTGGAGGTATGCTCGGCCACGATGTCCAGGCCGCGCGTGCGGGTGTCGACCGCGTTGGTGAAGAACTGCGCCTGGCCCACGCCCAACGGCTTGAGGATGTTGGCGATCGGGCCGCCGTTGGCTTCCGGTGCGATCTCGCTCGAGAACACGATGCGGTCCTTGATCTTGATCTCATACAGGTCGGCGGTCAGCGACATGTTCTTCGCCGGACGCAGCACCATGCCGACGCTGCCGCTGGTCGAGGTTTCCTCTTTCAGCGGCGCGATGCCGAAGGCCTGGGTGACGGCGCTGCCCTGGCGCGCGGTCAGGGTCTCGGTCAGCACGCCGTTATTCAGGTTGGTCGACACGGAGCTGTAGAACTCCTGCTGCACGCTCGGCGCGCGGAAGCCGGTGGACAGGCTGCCGCGGAAGCCGATTTCCTTGGTCGGGTCGAAACGGGCGCTCAGCTTGCCGGTGACGGTGCTGCCGAAGTCCGAGTATTTTTCGTAGCGCACGGCGCCGGCCAGGGTCAGGTTGTCGAGCGGCTTGTGCTCGGCGTCCAGGAACAGGGCGATGTTGTGGCGGCCCGAGTCGACCGCGGTGGCCGGCGTGTAGCCAGGGAAGCCCTGGATGCCGGAGGCCGCGGTGGCGCCGCTCGGGGTCTTGATCACGATGGCCGGGTTGTTGGTGCGGCCGTACTGGTAGGAGACCGGGTCGCCGGCGACGATCTGGTAGTTGTCGGCGCGGTATTCGAAGCCGGTGGCGACGAAGATGCTGCCGTTGCCGACCCTGACCGGGCCCTTGACGTCGGCGTTGAAGGTCAGCTGGTTGAACTTCAGCGTGCCGGTGTTGGCGTCGCGCGGCGATTCGCCGTAGATGGTGCCGTCGGCCTTCTTCTCGTACCAGTAGCTGACGTTGACGCTGTCCGACTCATGGAAACCGAGCTCGCTGGCGCCGTAGTTGATGCTGACGTCGGCCTTCCAGTCGTTGGCCAGGTCGCGGCGGTAGCCGAAGGCGAACGAGGCATCCTTGATGTCGGTGTGGATGGCCGGCAGGTAGCCGTTCGGCGCGATCGATGGAATGGTGCGGTCGTCGCCGGCCGAGCGGAAGAAGCCGTACGAGTCGCTCTTGCGCTTGGAGATGCCGCCGAAGGCGTAGAACTCGCTGGCCTTGTCGATCGGCAGGGCGGCGTTCCACCACAGGTAGCCGTCCTTGGTGTTGCTGTCGCCGATGTGCTGGGTCACGCGCGGCGGGCCCGGCTGGGTGCGCAGCGAATCCGGGCCGGCGCGGTTGGTCTCGCCGCGCTTGCGGGCCTCGGCGGTCAGGTTGATGAAGCCGCCGTCCTGGCCCAGCGCGAAGCCGGTGTTGGCGGTGCCCGAGTACAGGTCGCCGTCGCCTTCGGAGGTGGTGCCGTAGCTGCCGCTCAGCTGGGTCTCGTTGACCTGCGACTTGAGCACGATGTTGATCACGCCGGCGATCGCGTCCGAGCCGTATTGGGCGGCGGCGCCGTCGCGCAGCACCTCGATGTGGTGGATGGCGCCCAGCGGAATGGCGTTGATGTCGGTGCCGGCCGAGCCGCGGCCAATGGTCTGCTGCACGTTCACCAGCGCCTGCTGGTGGCGGCGCTTGCCGTTGACCAGCACCAGGACCTGGTCCGGGCCGAGCGAGCGCAGCGTGGCAGGGCGGATCGAGTCGGTGCCGTCGCTGATGAAGGTGCTGGAGAAGTTGAACGACGGGTCCAGTGTCTGCAGCAGCTTGCCCAGTTCCAGCGGGCCGGCGGTCTGCATGTCCTTCAGGCTGATCAGGCCGACCGGGGCCGAGGTGTCCAGCGCGGTCTTGGCCACCGAGCGCGAACCCAGCACGACCACGGTTTGTTCGGGGGCCGCCGCGGTGTCGGCGGAGGCGGTTTGGGCGCTGCCCTGGCCGGCGGCCAGCAGCAGGATCGCGCTGGCGACCAGTGTGCGTTGGAAGTGCGGTGCTCTTGTCATGTATCTCTCTCGTTGTTGGGGACGCGCGCGGATAGCGCGGGCGAGAAAAATACTATCGTGGCGGCCAAGTCGGCGGCAACGCGGCATGCACCATTATGTTGCAAATTATGCACATTCGACAATATTGCGTGCGTTATACGACGACTTCGCGTAATCTGGCCGACGGGCCGCCGCAAAACAGTGCGAAACTGTGGTGCGGGCGCATCAGTATGGTGCTTTGCCCGGTGCGTTACTGCTGGTCCAGCATCCAGCCCTTCAAACCGTTGACCCAGGACTTGGCCGGCAGGTTCAGGCTCTTCTTGATGGCGCCGGCGCGCTCGTACAGCACGCTGAAGTCCAGCACCGGCGACTGCTTGAAGGCGATCACCACGATGTTGGCGTCGTGCACCTCGGGCAGCCAGACCACGGCGTCGAACACCTGCTCCATCGCCTGCAGGTTCTTGTCATAGTTGGCGAAGTCGCCGAACACATTGGTGGTCATCATGCCGCCGTCGCGCAGGGTGTCGAAGCAGGCCTGGTAGAACTCCGGCGAGTCCAGCACCGGGCCGCGCGCCTCCTCGTCGTACAAGTCCACCTGCAGGATGTCGGCGCTGGCGCGGTTGGCCGGGTCGAGCACGAAATCCATGGCGTTCATTTCCAGCACGTTCAGGCGCTCGTCGTTGGGCGGCAGGCCGAACTGCGCGTGGCAGATGGCGATCACGTTGGGGTTGAGCTCGACCGCCGTCACGCGCGCGCCGGGCAGGCGGCGGTAGCAGAACTTGGTGAGCGCGGCGCTGCCCAGGCCGAGCTGGACGACGTGGCGCGGCTGGTCGTTGAAGAGCAGCCACATCATCATCATCTGCACGTATTCGAGCTCGATGTTGTCCGGCTTGGCCAGGCGCATGGCGCCCTGCACCCAGGAGGTGCCCAGGTGCAGGCTGCGCACGCCCTGGTATTCGGTGATGGTGGCGGGAGGGTGGCCGGGCGCGTCGAAGCGGGCGGCGGAGGCGGGTATTTTGGACATGGCGTAGTTTACCAGCCCGCGCGGGATAAAAAAAAGACGCCGCAGCGTCTTTTAAGGGGAGGGGACTCAGGACCGGCGTCGGCGTGCGACCAGGCCCATCAGCGCCAGGCCGCCCAGCAGCATGCCGTAGGTGGCCGGTTCCGGCACGGCCGACTTGATGTCCAGCGTGCCGGCGTAGCTGGCGGTGCCGTAATCCGTGCCCTTGATGGTCAGCGTGATCAAGCCGCTCACCGGGACGCCGAAGAACACGCTGCCCGACGAGAAGCCATTGAACACCGGCAGCGGCGTGCCGTTGATGTCGCCCCAGCTGAAGTTCAGCATGGTCGGCGACGGTGGGTCGAAGTTGACGAAGTTGGCGAAGAAGCCCTGCGCCGTGCCCGGCAGGCCGGAGTACGAGAAGGTGTAGGTGTCGGTGAACGCCAGCCCGTCGCTGTGCGTGGTGCCGAATGAAACACTCCAGATGCTCGGGCCGCCCGCCATGGCAACGACCCCCGGCGCGTAGTCGTTGGCCATGGCGCCACCTGCCGCCACAGCCAATGCTCCCGCTGCCAATATCAATTTTAATTTCATATTATCCCCGCGAAATATCTGACTAAAGACATGAAACCCCGGTGCTACCTATGCAAAGTACCTTTGGCAATTTTCGATGTCAATTGGCTATTTTTTTATCGTGCCAGCAACTCCCATAGAGTGCGGCTATCACACGGGCTGAGCAATAAATAATTTCTAACAGTCAATTTCCACTATGCAAATCGACAACATAATTTCAATTTAGTCATGGTGGATTAGTTGTTTATAGCCGACACCGGCAGGATCAGCGTGACGGTCAATCCGCCGCCGTCGCGGTTGGCCAGCGTGATGCGGCCGCCGTGCGCCTCGGCGATTTCGCGCGCCAGCGCCAGGCCCAGGCCGGTGCCGCTGCGCTTGGTCGAGTAGAACGGCACCAGCGCGTTGGTCAGCACCGTGTCGCTCATGCCGGGGCCGCGGTCCTGCACGTCGATGCGCACCGCGCCGTGCAGGCGCCGCACCTCCAGGCTGACGTCGCCGGCCGGCGAGCCCGACTCGTGGGCGTTCTTGAGCAGGTTCAGCAGCGCCTGCTCCAGCTGCGAGGGATCGAACGCGCACGGTTCGTCGGGCGGTGTGCCGCTCACCGTGAAATCGACCTGGGCCGCCAGCTGGGCCAGGAAGGCCGGCCACGTCTGCAGCTCCAGCCGCGGCGCCGGCAGCTTGGCGAAGCGCGCGTAGCCGAGGATGAAGCTCTCCAGGTGGCGGGTGCGCTCCTCGATGGTGGCGAGGATCTGCGGCAGGCGCTCGGTCTGGCCGCGCCGCACCAGCTCGGCGCCGGAGTGGGCCAGCGAGGTCAGCGGGGCGAGCGAATTGTTCAGCTCATGGCTGATCACGCGGATGACTTTTTTCCAGGTCTGCACTTCCTGCCGGCGCAGCTCCATGGTCAGCTGGCGCAGCAGCAGCAGCTCGTGCTTGCGGCCATTGAGGTTGAAGCTGCGGCGCGCCAGGTGGTAGACCTCTTCCTCCTCCATCTCGGCGCCGGCCTCGCGGGTGGTGAACAGGCCGTCGCCGCCGCGCGCCAGCGCCTCCAGCAGCGCCGGCGAGGCGTGCGCCAGGATGTCGTCGAGGCGGTGGCCCTCCAGCCGGCGGCCCTGGTGCAGCAGCTGGCGCGCCGCCACGTTGGCGTAGACGATGGGGCCGGCCTCGTTCACCAGCAGCATCGCCACCGGCGTGTTCTGCACCATGGTGTCGAGCAGCAGCTCGCGCTGCACCAGGTCCAGGCGCTGCTGGCGCAGCACGTCGCCCAGCGCGTTGTGGGCCGCCACCAGGTCGCTCAGCTCGTCGTTCTGCGGCCAGTGCAGGCTGAACGAGAAGTCGCCGTCCTGGTAGCTGGTCACGGTGCCGGTCAGCGCGCGGAACAGCGACAGCATGGACTCCAGCTGGGCGCGGATGGTGATGATGGAGATCGGCAGCACGCACAGCAGGCACACCGCCAGCACCAGGCCCGGATGGTTGGGGAAGAAGTGCGTCAGCGCCAGCGCGATCAGGATGCCGACCGTCAGCAAGGTGCCGACCATCGCGGTCCAGCGCGTGAGCAGCGAGAGGCGCATGCCGGCCGGGCGCGTGGCCGGCGGGCGCGCACCCGCGCGTGGCGGCGTGGCGCCCATCAGGGGCGGGCGATGCCCAGCCGCTCCATACGGCGGTACAGCGCCTGGCGCGACAGGCCCAGCTCGGCGGCGGCCTGCGCCACCACGCCGCCGGCGCGGCTCAGCGCCAGGCCGATGGTGTCGCGGTCCGGCTCGCGCGCGCCGTCGTCGGCGATGGCGTTGGCGGCGGCCGGCAGGCCGAGGTCGGCGGCCTTGATGACGTCGCCCGCGGCCAGCAGGCCGGCGCGCGCCATCACGTTCTTCAGCTCGCGCACATTGCCGGGCCATGGGTGGGCCAGCAGCGCGGCCTGCGCCGACGGATGCAGCTGCTTGCCGGCGCCCAGGAAGTGCTGGGCCAGCGGCAGGATGTCGGCCGGACGGCCAGCCAGCGGCGGCAGCCGCAGCTCGATCACGTTGAGGCGGTAGAACAGGTCCTCGCGGAAGCTGCCGGCCCGTATCATCGCCTGCAGGTCGGCGTTGGTGGCGCTGACCACGCGCACCTTGACCTGGCGCTCGCGGTTGGAGCCGAGCCGCTCGAAGCGGCCGGTCTCCAGCACCCGCAGTAGTTTCATCTGCCCGGCCAGTGGCAGGTTGCCGATCTCGTCGAGGAACAAGGTGCCGCCGTCGGCCGCCTCGAACTTGCCCTCGCGCGCCTTGGAGGCGCCGGTGTAGGCGCCGGCGTCGGCGCCGAACAGTTCGGCCTCGATCAGCTCGGCCGGCAGCGCGCCGCAATTCAATACCACGAAGGGGCCGTCGCGCACGGCGGAATTGGCCTGGATGATCTCGGCGATGCGTTCCTTGCCGGTGCCGTTCGGGCCGGAGATCAGCACCGGCACGTCGGCGCGGGCCACCTGGCAGGCCAGGTGCACCACGCGCTCGGTGGCCGGATCCTGCCACACCATGCCGCGCAGGTCGTAGCCGCGTTCGAGCTCGCGCCGCTGGCGCAGCTCGGTCTGCAGGCGCTGCTGCAGCGCGCGCTTGGCCTGGCCCAGCTCGATCAGGTTGTTGACCGTGGCGATCAGGCGGTTGTCGTCCCACGGCTTGGCCAGGTAGTCGGCCGCGCCGGCCTTGACCAGCTCGACCGCCGCGTCCAGGTGGGTCCAGGCGGTCAGCAGGATCACCGGCAGCTCGGGATGGCGCTCGCGGATGGCGCGGAACAGCGCCGTGCCTTCCTCGCCGGACGTGGTGTCGGCGCTGAAGTTCATGTCCTGCAGCACCAGGTCGACGCTGTGCTGTTCCAGCAGCGCCAGGCCGGCTTCGGGGGAGGCGGCGCGCAATGCGTCGATGTCGTGCAGCGAAAACAGCACTTCAAGCGCGATGGCGACGGCGGCGTTGTCGTCGATGATCAATACGGTAGGCATGCCGTAAGCATAACATTGTCGCGGCATGCCCGGTACAGCCAACATCGTCAGGCGCTGCGGGTGGCGGTGGCCGGCGAGATTGACGCCGCGCGCCAGGCCGGGCCGTACACGGCGGCCACGCCCAGCGCCCAGAACACGGCGGCGCCGGCGATCAGGTAGCCGGCCGGCAGGCGCGCCATTTCCAGCTGGCTCACCAGCAGCTGGTTCAGGCCCAGCGCCAGCACCACGCCGGCCGCCACGCCGACGCTGGTGATCATGAAGTTCTCGGTGACGAAGTAGCGCAGGATGTCGACCCGGCGCGCCCCCAGCGCGCGCCGCACGCCAATCTGCTTGCGCCGTTGCGTGACCCACAGGCTGGCCATGCCGACGATGCCGCTGGCGGTGATCAACAGCAGCAGCACGCTGACCGTCACCAGCATCCACGCCAGCGCGACGTCGGCACGGTAGCGGTCGCGGCGCAGCTCGTTCATGGTCTTGGTCTTGACGATCACCGGCGTCGGCGAGGACGCGCGCAGCGCCGCCTCGGCCTCCTTGATGACGCGGTCCATCTGGCCCGGCTCGGCGCGCAGCGTGTAGCTGCTGGTGTCGTCGCCGGTCAGGCGCGCCGGCACCAGCGTGGAGAATTCGCCGCGCTCGCCGATCTGGGCGTTCGGAGATTGCAGCTTGTCGATCACGCCCACCACCTGCACCGCCCTGGCGGTCTCGCCGGTGCCGAAGAAGAAGGTCTTGCCGACGTAGCGGCTCTGGCCCGGCCACAGCTTGTCGGCCAGCTGGCGCGTGACGATGGCCACCTTGGCGAATTCCTCGCTGGTGGTCTCGTCGATCTCCGGGATCTCGCCCGGCAGGAAGTCGCGGCCTTCCACCAGCTGCAGGCCCCAGGTCTTGATCAGCGAATCGGGGCTGACGTAGGTGGTGGTGGTGACGCTGGACTTGAGTTGCCGGCGGTCGCTGGCCAGGCCGGTGTAGTTGCCCGAGCGCGACAGAGGCATCTGCGTGGTGATCGCCACCGACGTCACGCCCGGCACGGCGCGCAGGGTGTCGGTTTCGCGGTGCTGGGCCGCCAGCTGTTCCTGGTGGTTGCCGTTCTTCAGGCGGCGCACCTGCAGGTTGAACACCTCGGCCTCGTTGGCGATGCCGCTCACGCGCGCCGACACCGCCTGGCGCACCTGCACGATGTGCAGCGCATTGGCCAGGATGCCGAGGCTGAGGGCGACCTGCACCGCCACCAGGATGGGGCCGGTCTTATTGCGCAGCAGCGCGGACAGGATGGGACGGATTTCCATGATGGGCCTCTTGTTTCTTGTTATTGGGATTTGAGTTGCAGGGCCGGCGTGACCTGGCAAGCGCGCCAGGTCGGCAGCAGGCCGGCCAGCACCGCCGACAGCACCGCCATCGCGAAGGTGGTCAGCAGCATGATCCAGTCCATATGCGCCACCACCGTCAGCGCCTTCGACTGCATGGCGATCAGCGCCAGCGCGCCGAAGGCCAGCACCAGGCCAAGCACGCCGCCGACCAGGCCGACCACGGTGGTCTCGATCAGGAACTGGTTGAAGATCTCGCGCCGCGACGCGCCCAGCGCGCGGCGGATGCCCACCTCGGCGGCGCGCACCGAGAACTTGGCCAGCAGCAGGCCGATGGTGTTGACCAGGCACAGCACCAGGAAGCCGAACGCCAGCCAGGCCGACAGCTTGCTGTCGTTGCCGACCACCTTCATGAAGTCCAGCCATTCGCGCACGTCGTACAGCACGTTCGGCGCGTTGCGCTTCAGGCGGCCCAGCTTGCGCTGTTCGGCGGCGTAGCTGTCGAGGTAGTTCTGCAGCGCGGGGCGGTCGCTGGCGCTGCGGGTCTCGAACCAGAACTGGATCCAGGTGCACTCGGAATCGAGGAAGGCCTGGTAGCCGGGCGGGACGTCGCTGGTGCAGGTGGTGCTGCCGTTGCGCGGCAGCTCGTTGCGGATCCCGGCGGCGAAGGGGATGAACATGTCGTCCTCGTCGCTGAAGGCGCCGTCGCTGCTGCCGATGATGCGGTGGAAGCGCGGCACCACGGTCCAGGTGTCGAGCACGCCGACGATCTGGTACTGCTGGCCGCTCATGGTGATGCGCTGGCCGACCGGGTCGGTGCCGCCATACAGTTTTTCAGCCAGCTTGCGGCCCAGCACCACGACGTTGGCGCCGGCCTTGTCGTCGGCCGGGCTCCATGGCTGGCCGTGCAGGAAGGGCGCGTCGAACATGTTGAAGAAGTCGCTGCCCACGCCCAGGCCGCGCGAAATGAACACCGTCATGTCCTTGCGCGCCGGCTCCACCGCCACGCTGGTGCCGTAGATCGCCGTGGCGCGCTCGGCCGCTTTGCTGTTGAGGAAGTTGACCGCGTCGCGGTAGCTGACCTGGTTGTCGGGGCGGTCGTCGCCCGGCTTGTAGCCTTCGATCGGGCCGTTGTCGACCAGCGGCACGAACAGGCGGTCGCTCTTGTGCGGGATCGGGTCGCCCGACATCACGTGCAGGATGGTCAGCGTGGCCACGCTGGCGGCCACGCCGACGGCCAAGGTCAGCACCATCAGCGCGGTCAGGGCCGGGTTGCGGCGCAGGCTGCGCAGGCCCAGCAGGAAGTAGTATTGGAACATGGAGCGCTCCTTATGCGACATGGGACTTGCCGTCGGCATTGGCGTTGGCATCGAACAGCGTCGGCGACTTGCGCACCAGGTCCGACACCTGGCCGTCGATGATGTGGACGTTGCGCTGCGAGCGCACCGCCAGCTCCGGATCGTGGGTCACCATCAGGATGGTCGTGCCCTGGGCGTTGATCTCCTCCAGCAGCTCCATCACGCCGCGTGCCATTTGCGTATCCAGGTTGCCGGTCGGTTCATCGGCCAGCAGCAGCTTGGGCGAGCCGGCCAGCGCGCGCGCGATCGCCACGCGCTGCTGCTGGCCGCCCGACAGCTCGGCCGGGTAGTGCTTCATGCGCGAGGCCAGGCCGACCTTGGACAGCGCGTCCTCGATGCGCTCCTTGCGCTCGGCCGCGTTGAAGCCGCGGTAGCGCAGCGGCACGTCGACATTGTCGAACAGCGACAGGTCGGGGATCAGGTTGAAGCCCTGGAAGATGAAGCCCAGCTTCTCGTTGCGCAGGCGCGAGCGGGCGTTGTCGTCCATGCCCTTGACGTTGATGCCGTCGAGGATGTACTCGCCGTCGGTGAACTCCTCCAGCAAGCCGGCGATGTTGAGGAAGCTGGTCTTGCCGGAACCGGAAGGGCCGGTCACGGTGACGAACTCGCCCTGCTTGACGTTGATCTCGAAGCCGCGCAGCGCGTGGGTTTCGATCATGTGGGTACGATAGACTTTGCTCAGGTTTTGCATGCGCAGCATGGAGGGCCTCTTCAGGAAAATTAGGGATTGATCGAGACGCGTTCGGCGTTCTCGAAGGTTTCGGTACCGGAGATGACGACCTTGTCGCCCTGTTTCAAACCGCCGAGGATCTCCACCGCGGAGACGCTGGTGGCACCCATCTTGATCGGGGTGCGGATGGCGATGCCGTCGCGGACCACGTAGGCGAAGCGCCCGCCCTCGGATTCCACGAACGGGCCGCGTTGCAGCATCAGCGTGTTCGGCTTCTCGTCGATCAGCAGGCGCGCGGTCACGCGCTGGTTCTGGCGCAGGCCGGCCGGCTGGGCGGCGGTGAAGCGCACCCGCGCCAGCACCTGGTTCTTGACCACCTCCGGCGACAGCGCCGACAGCTTGGCGTTGGCGGTGCCGGTGCCGTAGTTGACCTCGGCGTTCATGCCCAGGCCGATGTCGGACACATAGGTCTCCGGCACTTCCAGCTCGACCTCCAGGCGCGACAGGTCGACCAAGGTCATCAGCGGCGCGTTGGCCGGCACCACGCTGCGGTTGGCCACCGACAGCGTGCCGATGAAGCCGTCCACCGGCGCGCGCACGGTCAGCTCGTCGACGCGGCGCTGGGCGTTGGCCAGCGACAGGCGCTGGCGGTCCAGCTCATTGATCTTGGTCTTCAGCTCCAGCGCCACGTTGTCGCTTTCCAGCTCGGCCGCCTGGCCGGCGTGCTTGGCGCGGATCTCGGCCGAGTTCAATGCGTCCTTGGCCTTCTGGTATTCGATCTTGGCGATGATGCCTTCGTTGGAGACAGCGTTGTAGCGCTCCAGCGTGCGCAGCGCGGACAGGCGCTCGATCTCGGCGGTGTCGGCGTCGCGCCGGGCCAGCAGTTTTTGTTTGCGGGCCAGGATCTGCTGGCGCGCCACCTCGGCCTCCAGCTGCAGATAGCTGGACTGCTCGCGTTTGAGCGCGTCGGTCAGGTCGGGCGATTCCAGCACCGCCAGGATGTCGCCCTTCTTGACGGTGTCGCCGGCGGCCGCCTTCAGCGTCACCGTGGCCGGCGAGGCCGAGTACAGCGTCGGGCTGATGGCGGCGACGATGCGGCCGTTGACGGCGGCGTCGCGGATCAGCGTGCCGCGGCCCACCTCGGCGATGCGCAGGCGCGACATGTTGACCGAATGGTCGCTGCCGCGCCAGGCGTGGACCACGGAATAGGCCACCGCCGCCAGGGCCACGGCGCCCAGCGCGATCAGCAGGCGGCGCTTGGTGGCTTGCCCTTTGGGGGCGGCGATGACGGCGTCTTGATTGGAGGTGTCGCGTATCATGATCGAGAAAGTGTTTAGAGACAGGCAATGTTATGCAGAAACCGTGCCAGTGGCTAAGTGATTGATTTTATTGGGAATAGGTGGCGGCGTCCGCTGTCCGCCCGCCTGTCCGGTCGTCCGCCTGTCCGGCCGCGCTTGATAAAACGGCAAGCATGACCATGTGGGGCGGTATCGCCACCACCCGAGTACCGCATGAGCCTGTTCGACCGCCTGTCCCGCATCCTGCTGCCCGCCGAAGCGCCGGTCGCCGATTACCCCTTTGTCGCCACGGATGTCGCGCTGTACCGGCGCACCGCGCACGCTCACGATAGCGTGCTGGACGCGCAAACCTGGGACGACATGCTGCTGCCGCAATACAGCGCGCTGCTGGCGAAGGAGACCAGCATCTTCGGCCAGCAGGAGCTGCACCGGCGCCTGCACGCCGACGGCGGCAGCGTGGCCGCGTCCGCCGTCCGGGTGCGGACACTGGTGCAGGACGCCGGACAACGGCAGCGCCTGCACGCGGCTTGCACCGGCCTGCGCCGCGCCGACCGCGAGGTCAGCGAGACGCTGTTCGGCGCGCCGCTGGCGCCGCCGCCGCGCTGGGTCAAGCTGCTGCCGTGGTTGGCGCCGGCGCTGTTGCTGTCGGTGGTGCTGGCGCTGGCCACCGGCGTGGTGGCGCTGTGGGGCGTGGTGGTGGCGCTGTGGATGGCATCGCTGGCGGTGCAGGTGCTCCATCACGAAGCGATCGAGGAATGGGACCGCGTCCGTGCCACGCTGCAGCAGCTGCTGCGCAGCCACGGCCTGCTGGCCGCGCTGGACGATCCGCTGACGGCCGATTTGCGCGACGATGCCGCGCAGGCCGGCAAACTCAATTCCCGGCTCAGCCAGTCGGCGGCCGGGGAGCTGCCCGGCGTGCGCGAATACCGCGACTGGCTGTGGCAAATGAATGTGCGCCACTACTTCGCCAGCCGCGACGCGGTGCGCACCCATCTCGACCTGCTGCGCGCCAGCTTCCGCCGCGTGGCGTCGCTGGAGGCCGACCTGGCGCTGGCGCGTCACCTGGCGCAGACGCCGCGCCACTGCTGGGCGCAGCAGGGCGCCGAGCTCAAGCTGGAGCAGGTCGTGCATCCGCTGCTGGCGCGCGCCGAGCCGCTGTCGTTCGCGCTGGCGGGGCAGGGCGCCTTTATCTCCGGGCAGAACGGCATCGGCAAGAGCACGCTGCTGCGCACGGTGGGCCTGAACCTGATCGTCGCCCGCGCCTTCGGCTTCTGCTACGCGGAGCAGGCCGTCACGCCGCTGCTGCCGGTCTACTCCAGCATGCAGAGCGAGGATGCGCTGGAGGGCGGCGAGAGCCTGTACATCGCCGAGCTGCGCCGGGCGCACGAGCTGCTGGCGCTGGCCGAACGCGCCCCGGCGGTGTTCATCATCGACGAGATCTTCCGCGGCACCAATCACCTGGAATCGATCTCGGCGGCGGCGGCGGTGCTGCACACGCTGTCGCAGCAGGGCACGGTGATCGTCTCCTCACACAACCTGGTGCTGGCGCCGTTGCTGGAGGAACGCCTGACGCCGTGGTGCGTGAGCCGAGGGGGCTACGGCCTGCGGGTGGCGCCGGGCGTGCTGCGCGAGACTAACGGCATCGCCCTGCTGGCGGCGCGCGGCTTCGACGCCGCCATCTCGGCCAAGGCCAACCGCGTGTTCGACTGGCTCAGCGACTACATGGCGCATCCCGCCGACTGCGAGGGCATACGGAATAGCCTTTGACTTTCGGGTGGCATAGTTCTATGATTTCTGTAACGACAGAAATAAAGGAAATGCCATGACGCTCGCACCGACCATCCAGAAGTACATCCTGCACTGGGGGGAAATGGGCACGCGCTGGGGCGTCAACCGCACGGTGGCGCAGATCCACGCGCTGCTGTTCCTGTCCAACCGCCCGCTGCCGGCCGAGGAGATCGCCGACACGCTGGGTGTCGCGCGCTCCAACGTCAGCAACAGCCTGAAGGAGCTGCAAGGCTGGGGGCTGGTGCGCATCAGCCACGTGGCTGGCGACCGCCGCGACCACTTCGTCGCCCTGCAGGACGTGTGGGAAATCTTCCGCGTCATCGTCGAAGAGCGCAAGAAGCGCGAGATCGACCCGACGCTGGCCGTGCTGCGCGAATGCGCGGCGGAGGCCGAAAACGATCCGGCGCTGGAGCAGGCCACCAAGGTCAAGATGGACCAGGTGCTGGACTTCCTCGAAATGCTGACCGCCACCTACGGCGACTACAAACACCTGCCGCCCGCCACCATGCAGCGCTTCCTGAAGATGGGTGGCAAAGTGGCGCGCTTGCTGGGCGGAGACTGATATGGACAGGCTGACGCTGTACTACGACGGCAACTGCGGTTTTTGCCGGGCCGAGATCTCCCGCTTGCGCGGCTGGGACAGCGCGCGCCGCCTGGGGTTCGCGGGTATCGCCGCGCCGGACTTTGTGCCGCCACCGGGCGCCAGCATGCAGGCGCTGGGCACCGAGATGCACGCGCAGACCGCCGATGGACGTCTGCTGGTCGGCATCGACAGCCTGCTGGCCGCCTACACGCTGGTGGGGCGCGGCTGGATGGTGGCGCCGTTGCGCGTGCGCTGCTTGAGGCCACTGTTTGCCGCGCTGTATCGCGGCTTCGCCCGCAACCGCTACCGCATCTCCGGCTGGCTGGGCCGGCCCGCTTGCGTGGACGGCGTATGCGCTTCTAAACATCCCTTGCGATAAATTTTTCACTTGATATTTCTGTTTTTACAGAAATAACGGACAAAATCATGAAGACGAGAACCTGGCTGGTGCGGTGGGTGTATGCGACGGTGGCGGCGCATCTGCTGGTGGGCGTGTTGCTGCCGCTTTGTGCGGGCGCGGCTGTCGGCAGCGCTTACCGTCGGGGTATCGAAGAATTCTTCTTTGGCGCGGATGCCCCCGCCGCAGGCCAAGCGCTGCACGTGTGGTGGATCTCGCTGTTCGGCCCGACCGTGCAGGCGGCGGCGATCTGGATGGCCGGCCTGGCGGTCATCGGCGACAAGCAACGCAACGCCTTCGCCTGGTTCATGCTGATCGCCGGCCTGCTTTTGTGGGCGCCGCAGGACATGCTGATCTCGGCGCGCGCGCACTGCTGGATCAACCTGTGGCTCGATACGCTGGCGCTGGCGGTCATGCTGCCGCCGCTGCTGTGGCTGTGCAGGCACGACCTGACATTCAAACATACAAGGGCAATATCATGACGATCCCCTCCGAAGGTGAGCTGTTCAAGAAAATCCTGGGGCCGGAATGGCACCGGCTGCATCCGGATATCCAGGCGCGCTTCGACAAGAATCCGCTGCCGGGCAAGCCGCTCAACTACAGCGGCAGCCTGTCGGAGCTGACGTGCTCGCGCATCGGACGGCTGCTGGGCTACTTGACCATGCCGCTGATCCAGGGCGCGCTGATGCCCTACAACGACGCCGACTTCCCGGTCGACATCCAGGTCTATTCCAAGCCCAATTGCGCCTCCATCTTCAAGCAGCGCATCTACCGGCTCAACGGCCGCAAGCCGGTGATGTTCACCTCCTTCATGGCCGAGAGCAGCAAGGGCGAAGTGCTCGAATATGTCGGCATGGGCCTGGGCATGAAGCTGCTGCTGGATGTCCGCGACGGCAACCTGCACTTCGAAAGCGACGGCTATTTCTGGGAGGTGCTCGGCGTGCGCATACCGCTGCCGGGCGTGCTCACGCCGGGCAAGACCTTCCTCTGCCACCGCAACAACCACGCCAACCAGTTCGACATCCGCATCGAGATCCGGCACGCGCTGTTCGGCACCACGTTCACACAAGCAGGCGTATTTCGCGAGGTCACAGCATGAATACCCATCTGATAGCGTTGCAGCTCATGGCCGCCCAAGGCTGCCTTGGCGCGTTCGACACCTTGTACCACCACGAGCTGACCGAGGCGCTGCCCGGCCGCGCCACGGCCCGGCGCGAGCTGACCATCCACGCGGTGCGCGCGCTGATCTACAGCGCCTTGTTCATCGGCCTTGCCGGCTGGGCGTTCCACGGCGCGTGGGCGCTGGTGCTGCTGGCCGTGTTCTCGATCGAGATCGTGCTGACCCTGTGGGACTTCGTGGTCGAGGACCGCACCCGCCTGCTGCCGGCGACCGAGCGCGTGACCCACACCGTGCTGGCGATGAACGGCGGCGCTTTCATCGCGCTGCTGGCGCTGAACACGCCGGCGTGGTGGGCGATGCCGACCGCGCTGGCCTGGCAGCCGCAAGGCGCGTTGAGCGTGTTCCTGGCGGTGTGCGGCGTGGGCGTCGCCCTGTCCGGCGTGCGCGACGCCTTTGCCGCAAGGGCCATCGGCAAGCTGGCGATGCGCGAGGGCGCCGCGCCGGAGCCGGATTTCGGCGCGCCGAAACGCAGCTTCCTGGTGACCGGCGCCACCGGCTTTATCGGCCAGCGCCTGGTGCGCGCCCTGCTGCGCGACGGCCATCGTGTGACGGTGCTGACCCGCCAGGTACGGCAGGCCGCGTGGCTGTTCGACGGCCGCGTCGATTGCGTGGACAGCATGGCGCAATTGCCGGCGTCGCGCCGCATCGACGTCGTGATCAACCTGGCCGGCGCGCGCATCCTGGGCTGGCGCTGGACCGCCGTCCGCCTTGCCGCACTGCGCGCCAGCCGGGTCGCGCTGACGAACAATGTGGTGGCCTGGATCGCCGCCGCCGAGCACAAACCGGCGCAGTTGATATCCGCCTCCGCGATTGGCTACTACGGCACGCAGCGGCGCGGCGACGACACCGTGCTGACCGAGAGCGCCGGCCCGCAACCGATGTTCATGTCCGACCTGTGCCGCGAATGGGAGCAGGCGGCGCAAGGCGCGGCGGTCCACGGCGTGCGGGTGGCCTGCACGCGCTTCGGGCTGGTGCTGGGCACGCAGGGCGCGCTGCCGATGATGCTGTTGCCGATCAAGTTGGGAATGGGCGGGCCGCTGGGCGGCGGCACGCAATGGCTGTCGTGGATCCATGTGGACGACGTGATTGGCGGTATCGCCCATCTGTGCCGCTCGGGCGAGGAGGGCGCCTTCAACTTCACGGCGCCGGAGAGCCTCACGCAAGCGCGCTTCAACCGCGTGGCGGCGGGCGTGCTGCATCGCCCATATGGCTTCCCCACGCCCGGATGGCCGATGCGGCTGATGCTGGGCGAACAGTCCGACCTGCTGCTGGAAGGCCAGCGCGTCGCACCCGCGCGGCTGCTGGCCGGCGGCTACGCGTTCCGCCATCCGCAGCTGGAAGGCGCGCTGCGCAGCCTGGCCTGATCGGAGGATGGCATGAAAGCACTGGTACTTGGCGCGACAGGCTTGGTCGGCAGCCATGCGCTGCGGGCCTTGCGCGCCGCCGGCTGCACGACGGTCGGCGCCAGCCGCCGGCGCCCGCAAGATGAGCATCCCGATGGTTGGATCGAGATCGACTTCGGCCGCATGACCAGCGAAGACGACTGGCTGCCGCTGTTGGCCGGCTCGGATGCGGTGGTCAATTGCGTCGGCATCCTGCGCGAGGAGCAGGCCGGCGATTTCGACCTGCTGCACCGCGCCGCGCCGGTTGCCTTGTTCGGCGCCTGCGAGCGCCTCGGCGTGCGGCGCGTGGTGCAGCTGTCCGCGCTCGGCAGCCATCCGGACGCGGTGACCGCCTACTGGCGCAGCAAAGGTGCTGCGGATGCCGATCTGCTGGCGCGCACGCTCAGCGCCACCATCGTCCGGCCTTCGCTGGTGTACGGCGAGGAGGGCGCCAGCAGCGTCCTGTTTCGCGCGCTCGCGACCCTGCCGGTGCTGATGCTGCCGATGGCGCACAAGACGAAGGTACAGCCGATCCACGTCGACGACCTGGCGGCGTTGATCGCCCGGCTGGCGATGGCAAGCGACGACGCGCCGCGCGAGCTGGCAGGGGGCGAGGCACCGCGCGAGATGGCGGCGGACGAGGCACTGCGCGAAACGGCGGGGGACGAGGCGCTGCGGGCACCGCGTGAGCTGGCAGCAGTCGGCCGGCGCGCGATGACGCTGGCCGGCTACCTCGGCGCACTGCGCGTCGGCATGCAGGCCGCACCGTCGCTGGTGCTGGACCTGCCGATGCCGCTGGCGCGGATGGCCGCGCGCGTGGCGGCATGGATGCCATCGAGCGCGCTGACGCCGGAATCGCTGCGGATGCTGGAGCAAAGCGCCGACGGCGGCAATACGGCCGATGCGGCGCCCATCGCGGCGATGCTGGGCCGCCCGCTGCGCGATCCGGCGCGCTTCGCACGGCCTACGCAGCGCATCGGCGCCGTCTGGAGTTGGGCCGCGCCGCTGATCACGATGGCGGTCGCGCTGCTTTGGCTGGTCACCGCCTGGGTCTCGTGGTTCGGCTGGCCGCATGCGCAAAGCATGTCCTGGCTGGCGGCCTGCGGCGTGCCGGCCGGCTTGCGGGAGCCGATGCTGCTGGCGGCCAGCGTCATGGACGCCGCCGTGGGCGCGCTGCTGTTGCTGCGCCCGCGCCGCTGGCTGTGGGCGGCGCAGCTGGCGCTGGCCGGCGGCTACACCGTCATCATGAGCGTGTGCCTGCCGGAGTTCTGGCTGCATCCGTTTGGGCCGTTGAGCAAGAACCTGCCCTTGCTGGCATTGATGTTGTTGATGTGGAGAGTGAGCAAATAATGGACTACCTCGCGATCAAATGGCTGCACATCCTGTCGGCTACCCTGATGTTCGGCACCGGCTTCGGCACGGCGTTCTACATGTTCTTCGTCAACCGCAGCGGCAACGTGCAGGCGATGGCGGTGGTGACGCGGCTGGTCGCCAGGGCCGACTGGTGGTTCACCACGCCGGCGGTCATCATCCAGCCCTTGTCCGGGCTGTGGATGATCCACCTGGCGGGCTTCCCGTTCACGGCGACGTGGATCGTGTGGTCGATGGCGCTGTACCTGCTGGCCGGCGCCTGCTGGCTGCCGGTAGTGTGGCTGCAACTGCGGATGCGCGACATGGCGGTTCACGCGGCGCAAAGCGGCGAGGCGCTGCCGGCTCGCTACTGGCGCTACGAAAAAATCTGGACCGCGCTTGGCTGCCCCGCCTTCGCCGGTTTGCTGGTGGTTTATTGGCTGATGGTGCATAAACCGGCCTGAGGCCGGCGGCCTTCCGGATCAGAAAACTTTAAAATTTGATATAGTGTTTCTTATCGGAAATGTCAATCTTTGGAGGTGGGATGAATAAGGTCACTGTGCGGGCGAGCTTGCTGGGCGTGCTGGTGTTGTTTACTGTGATGTTGCTCGCCGGCGCAGGCCTGGGCATATTCGCGCTGCAGCAGTCCAACAAGTCGATCGCGGAGGTGCATGCGATCTCTTCGCAGATCATCACCATCAACGATGCCTACAAGGACACCACGCGCACCCGCTCGGCGCTGACGCGCGGCTATTCCGCGCTGAAGGAAAACGACGACAAGGCCGAGCGCGACTCCGCGCTGGCCAGCGCCAAGAAATCCTACCAGCGCTCGCTGGACTTCCTCGACAAATTCGAAAAAGCCCCGGCCTTCTCCGGCCAGGATGCGCAGTTGAAGAAGGACCTGCTGGAGTCCGGCCGCAAGCTGTCGGCGGTGCTGGACCGCGCGGCCGATGCGCTGGTCAAGGACGACACGGCGGCCTACTCGGCCATCAACTCCAAGGAGCTGACTCCGGCGGGCGCGGCCTTCTCGGCGGCGCTGGAGAAATTCCAGAAGCTGGGCGATGAGCAGGTCACGGCCCTGGCCGAGAAGCGCGCCAGCGAATACGGCATCGTCATGTGGCTGGTGGCGCTGGGCTTGCTGATCGCGCTGGGCATCGTGGCCGCCACCCACCTGATGCTGCGCTCGACCGTGCTGCTGCCGCTGGAGGGCGCCGTCGAGCAGCTTGACCGCGTGGCCGGCGGCGATCTGACTGCCACCATCGAGGCCTCGGGCGACAACGAGATCCAGCGTCTGCTCAAGGCCATCCAGCGCATGCAGGGCGACCTGCTGTCGACCGTGTCGCGCGTGCGCAATGGCGCGGCGGTGATCAATTCCGGCTCGCAGGAACTGGCGGCGGGCAATATGGAACTGTCCGCGCGCACCGAGACGCAGGCCAGCTCGCTGGAAGAAACCGCCGCCTCGATCGAGGAGCTGACCAGCACCGTCAGGCAGAATTCCGAGAACGCGCAGCACGCGCGCTCGCTGGTGGAGGGCGCGTCCAACACGGCGGCCCAGGGCGGCGAGGTGATGCAGCAGGTGGTCTCCACCATGAACGACATCAACGACGCCTCGCGCAAGATTGTCGACATCACCGGCGTGATCGACGGCATCGCCTTCCAGACCAATATCCTGGCGCTGAACGCGGCGGTCGAGGCGGCGCGTGCCGGCGAGCAGGGGCGCGGCTTCGCGGTGGTCGCCACCGAGGTGCGCAACCTGGCGCAGCGCTCGGCCTCCGCCGCCAAGGAGATCAAGGTGCTGATCGACGACTCGGTGCAGAAGATCCAGCTCGGTACCACGCTGGTGGAGCAGGCCGGTAACACCATGACCACGCTGGTGGGCAATGTCCACCAGGTGACGCAGATCGTCGGCGAAATCGCAACCGCCAGCCGCGAGCAGAGCGAGGGTATCGACCAGGTCAACCAGGCCGTGGCCCAGATGGATCAGGTGACGCAGCAGAACGCCGCGCTGGTGGAGGAGGCGGCCGCCGCGACCCAGTCGCTGCAGGACCAGGCCAGCCAGTTGCAGCAGACTGTCAGCGTGTTCAAGATCAACGAGGGTGCGGTGCCTGCCGCGCGCCGTAGCGCCCGCCAGCTGGCGCTGCGCTGACCTATGAAATACGCCGTCCTGGCACGGCCCGCATTGCTTGCCGCCCTGATCGTGTGCGCGAACGCCGCCGCGTATGAGGATGAAAACGCCGTGCCGTTGAAACTGGGACTGGAGGCCGGCAAGGCGGTCGTCGAACAGATCGCCGTCAAGCTCGATGGCCGGGAAGTGTCCATTGTGACCACGCTGCGGAACGGCGAAGCGCGCGCCTCGCGAATCGGCTGGTACGCCAGCACGCCACAATTCACGGTGCTCGGCGACGGCGAGGAGCACCTGGATAAATCGTTTTCCGATGTCGGCGCCAGTCTCAATGGCCGTGCGGTGAAACCGGCCGTTTATCGACGCGGCTACTTCATGGGGCGCGACATCACCCGCGAGTTGGCGCAAGCCGGCCTGGCGCCGTTGCCGGACCTTCAGGCCGACGCTCGAAAGCTGGCCAGGCTGCCGACGGTGCAGGGACTACGCTTCGATCAATGGCAGGGCTACGTGGCCTATTCATGGACCGCAGCCATTGCGCCGCATACGTCGGCGGTGGTCGAGGTGCGATACCGCGCCCTGCCGCAATTTTCGCTGACGGAGCTCGACTCGCCAGCGTTCGACCAGTCGGTGCTGCAGCACTGTGGCGATCCCGATGCAATCCGCCGCCGCTTGCGTCAACCGGCCGCCGAGCCGGCGCAAGTGATGGTGGAGCGCTATGAAATTCCATTGACATTCATGCTGATGCGCGATGTACAGCTGACGGTCACGCAGCCGCAGTCCAACTGGCAGCGGGCGCATCCCGCTGTCTCGCTGGTGTGCGGCATGGCCAATCCTGGCTTGACGGCGAGCGTATCTGGTGAGGTGGGCAATGCCAATCTCGGCTTGTCGGTGCTGGTGGTGTCGTCGCTGAATACGCCATAGGGAGTGCCGATGAAACTTCCGGGCATATTCGTGGCTGGCTTAATCCTGGCGCATTCCGCGCAGGCAGGAGTGTCTGCCTTCGACTACCGCCTCGGTGCGACCAATGTCAGCGAGGATCAATATCAGATTGTGATCCATGCGCAGCCTGCCGTCACCGTGGCGATCCTGCCTGGAGGCAGGACATGGCCGTTGCTGTCGCTTGACGAGGCCGGGCGTATCTACGCCGGCGGCACGGTGATCGATAGCGCCACCGGCCGCGTGGTGTCGCGCACGGATGCTGCGCTGGCGCTGCCGCACGGCGTGGAGGTGGCGGTGCTGGATGAGCGCTATCGCTTCCGGCGTGACGGCAAGGAGTGCCGCCTGTCGCCGCAGCAGCTCCATCTCGATGCGACGAAGAGCGCGCTCGATGCGCTGAAAGATGCGAACCTGGTCCTGGCCGGCGCGAGCGACACATTGCTGGCGCTGGCGACGCGCTTCGGCGCGGATGGCACGGTGGCCGGCTATCTGGTCGAGCGTATCGACATCGCCCGCTGCCAGGTGGAAGCGCCGCAGCGGCTCGGCAACCCGGATTTGCTGGTCGAGCTGGCGCATTCCGACCGGGGCGGCTGGTGGATCACCGGTTCGGTCGAGCAGACGCTGCTGCGGTCGCGCGATGGCCGCCACTGGCGCAAGGTGAACCTGCCTGCGGGCTTGTCGTCGCTGGTCAGCGCACACGTGGTCAACGAGCGCGAGATATGGCTCGCGGCCGCGCTGCCGCAAGGCGACGGCCCTAGTCCGCATCTGCTGGTATATTCGGGCGACGGCGGCAACCGCTGGCGCAATCTGCGGGCCAACGATCCCTTGCTTGCCAGGCTGCCGGCCGCCTGGCTGGAGGGCCAGAAACGGCGGACACCATGATTGGAGGAAGATTGAATTTCAGCTTATTCAAGTCGCTGCGCGCGGCGACGCTTTTGATATTGGCCGCCGGTGCGGCGCAAGTGGCATGCGCGGCGCCGCTCGATATCGTGATCGGAGCCTTGGCCGACTACAAGACGTTTCGCTTGAAGAGCGCGGAACTCGACAGCCTCATCGCACCCTATTGCAAGCGGGTGCGCGATAAGGCCAAAAAGCCAATGATACTTTGGGACTATACGTGCTCGCCGGAATCCGGCATCACGGCAATCAGCATGGACTCCCGCGAGGGACTCGGCGAGCCGCTGCCGAACTACATGATGTCGATCGTCGTGGACTTTTCCGCGGACAGTTACCCTGCCATGAAAGCGCTGGTGGAGAAGAAGCTGGGCCGCCCGAAGAAAGCCGGAAGCGACTATTCGGAATGGCACTATTCCCGCGACAAAGCGCTCAACCAGAACGGCAATCCGGTGATCAACCTGTCCCGCACGGACGCCCAGGGCGCCTCGCTGCAAATCGCGTTGGAGCAGGGGTAGCGTTGATGCCGAGCGCTTCATGAGGGATCTCGACAGGGCAAACCTCGAAATGGCCCGCCCGAGCCGCCTGGCGTCGATCGGAGCGTTTCTGCCGCTGCTGTTCGGCGGGATGTCGTTGTTGCTGGTCGACGGCGCCTCGATGGATACGCCTGTCCTGGCCAACCCTCTGTCCGTGCTGTGCATTGTGGTGTGCGCGCTGTCGGCGGTGTTGATGGTGGTGCCGCGAGTGTTTGACTGGGGCTGGGACGCGAAGTATTTCGGCGTGAGCTTGCTCTATATCGGCAGCACGGCATCGCTGGGCGGGGTGTCGTGGTTGTGCTTCCTGTTTTTTGGGCTGCCGCCGTTGCCGGTTCGCGTGCTGCTTTTCCTGGTTTATCTCGCGGTGCTGATCGCCTGGTGTTTTCGCACCGTGGCCTTCTACCGTAAAGTGCGTGACCGCCTTTACCGCGAAGAGGGCGACGCCGTCTATTACCTGTGGGACCACGACCGGCGGCTGGTGAAAACCAATCGCTTCTCGATGTCCCCGAATGGCTGGAGTTATCTGATCGCGATCGCGTTGACTTGCCTGGCGTTGGCATATATTCGCCCGTTGACGGAGCTGACCGGCCTGCCGTTCACGCACATCGTGCTGGGCATCGTCATGCTTCCGGCCGACATGCTCACGCTGAGTTCGGCGACCAAGGGCTTTCTCCTGTTTTACTACTATCCCGGAAAAATATTCAGGGAAACGGGAAAGAAGGTCTACGTGGACATGGGCAGCAAACCAGATTTTTAAGCTGTCGACGTAGCGCTTGCGCTGCTTGAAATGATAGTAATATTGTCGAATGAATATAGACAACGCAGATGATGACCAATCGCCCGGCTGGGATGCAATCACCCATTGCCTGGAGCGGATTTACCCCGGCCTGGAGCCGAAACATTACGGTACCTTGCTGTCGTACGGACTTGGCGGCCCCGACCCGCTGGATGGCATCAGCGCCTGGCGGCGTGTTGAGCCGGTACCGCACTGGCACTTTGTCACCTATGGCTTTTCGGAGCTGTACGCCAAAGAGAGCGAAGACCCTGCCACCAGCGGCTACGGCTTTGAGCTGACCTTTCGCCTGGCCATCGACGCCGATGAGACCGAGCCCCCTTCTTGGGCCCTCAATTTTTTGCAAAATATTGCACGCTACGTTTTTAAAACTGGCAACGTGTTTGAGGACGGCCATTGGATGACCGCGAACGGTCCCATCTCGCTGGCGCGGCCCACGTTGATTTGCTCGATGGGTTTTGTGTGCGATCCTGAGTTGCCGGCTATCGACACGGAGAACGGTCGAGTGACGTTCCTGCAGGTGGTTGGCCTGACGGCGGATGAGGAACTCGCCGCGAAGCGGTGGCAGACCAGAAAGCTCCTGGATGTGTTTTTGCCGCACATGCCGCTGTGGGTGACTGATCTGGGGCGCCGGTCTTTGCTGGACAATCCCGCCGTGTTGGCGCAGGTGGAGCAGGGTACCAATGCCGACGGCTCTTCGAGCGGATATTTTTACACCGACGTGCTGGCAGTGGTCGTGAAGAAGAGGCTTTTGCTGAAGGCGGTCACTGAAATTACCATCGGCGCGCGGCAGGCCGGCGAGTTAATCCGGCTGCTTCCGTTGCGCTTGCCTTTCGAGCGTCCCTTGCTGATGATCGGCCCCGATTGGCGGCTCGAATTCCTTCCTGCTGAACAGGACAGTATTGTCCTCGGCGATCAAGCGCTGACACTGCATATCACGGCGGCAACCGCCCTGTCGCTGGCGGCGTCGCTTGAGGCCAAGGAAGGCGTCTATAAGAGTGCGCCACTGCCAGCGTTGCAATGGCGTGTGGAGAAGACGCTGATCAAGGACCCTCAAGGGAACGTGGTCGAGGTCTTTGGCTGATGTCGGATCATGAGGCCCTGGATAGCAGGAGTTTGCTATTGGATCGGTGCTCTAGACCGGTACCGCTCTTGCGTTGCCGTCCCGCTCGACAATGAGCAGGGCGTTGCCGGGCGTGGACACTTCGGCCCTCAGCAGGCCGCCCGCCTGCCACCAGGCGCTGCGGCCCGCCGCCGCATAGCCTCCGGACGGTGCTGCGTGATTCGCCATCAGCACGCCCATGCCGAAGTCGCTGGCGTAGCGCTGCAGCTTGGCGGCGTCATTGGCGTAACCCGCTTCGGAAATCAACACGCCCGCCAGATAGATCGAAGCGCCGGCCGCCGCCGCATCCGCCGCGTGCTGGTAATGCGTGGCGTCGGCGCAGATCGCCTGGGCGTAGCGCTGCCCGCCCAGCTCCTGGCAATGCGCGCCCATCGGCCCAGGCCGCGCATACCGTTCTTCGCCTGGATGCAGATACTGCTTGCGGTAGACCGTGGTCGTGCCGTCCGGCAGGAAGGTGATCGCGGCGATGCAGGGCAGGGCGTCGCTGTCGCCGGCCAGCGGCGCGCCGGCGATGATCCGCATGCCGGTTGCCGTGGCGGCGTTGCGCAGCGGCGCCAGGCGCGCATCGTCCGGCGTCAGCAGGCAGTCGCGCAGCAGCGGCAGCTCATAGCCGCACAGCGACAGTTCCGGAAACAGCAGCAGCTCCACGCCCTGCTCCTGCGCGGCCTCGATGAAGCGCAAGTGGATGCGGACGTTGGCGTCGATGTCACCCGCGATGGACGGCGACTGCGCGGCGGCGATGCAAATACCCATTACTTCTCCTGCTTCAGCGGCTTGCCCTTGTCGATCACCTCGCGGCAGTCGCCCTTGAAGCTGGCGTTGTCGTAGTTGCTCCAGCCGTAGCTGTCGACGTAGCGCTTGTGCTGCTTGAACTGTTTGTTGATGAAGCTCCATTCCAGCCGCTCGTCGTCGTACTGGATGTCGCCCAGGTCCAGCAGCGTGTGGAAGATGTTCTCCGTCGCCAGCCGCGCCTTGCGGTGGCGCACCAGCTGCTTCACCTTCTCCGGATAACGCGTCTTGTATTCGTCCGAGTACCACACCATCGCCGGCACGTGGAATTCAAACTGCGTGTTGTGGCCGTGGAAGGCGAGGTTGCAGCTGTTGTCGTACAGCGTCTGGCCGTGGTCGGCCACGTAGACCATCGAGCTCAGTTGCTGCGTGTCCTTCAGCTGGTGGATCACCTGCGACAGGAACCAGTCGGTGTAGAGGATGGAATTGTCGTAGCTGTTGTTGAGCTGCGGCTTGATCTTGGTGTCGGTGTAGACCGGCTTGTCGACGCCGAACAGCGACGGCTGCCACTTGTCGAACGCCTTCGGATAGCGCTGGCTGTAGTTCCAGTGGTTGCCCAGCGTGTGCAGCACGATCAGCTTTTTCGGCGCCGGATCGGCGATGGCGTGCTGCAGCGGCTCGAGCAGGATCTGGTCGAAGTTGGAGTTGTTGGTGAAGCCGCCCAGGTTCATGAACTGGATCACGTCCGCTTCCTTGGCGAACACCGACACCGGCGTGTCGAACTGGCCGAACGAGATCTGGTTGGACAGCCACCAGGTCTTGAAGCCGGCTTCTTTATAAGCGGTCAGGAAGGATTTTTCCGAGAAGCCGTCCTTCAGGCTCTGCATCGAAGGCTTGCGCGAGATGATCACCGGCACCGACAGCCGCGTGGCCGACACCGCCGTGATCACGTCCGGCAGCGTGACGAGGTTGGCTTCCTGCTTGAGCAGCGGGGTGGTGTCGCGCTGGTAACCGTTGATGCCCCAGCGGTCGTAGCGCGACGATTCGCCGATCACCATGATGACGATTTCCGGCGTGTCGTTCTTCTCGGGCTGGTGCGCCTTGAAGGTGAAGCTGCTGCTGCGCCGGCCCAGGTCGGCCAGGTATTCGCGTTCTTTATAGAAGTCGACGCCGCGCGCGGTCAGGCCGAACGGCCACGACGAGGCGAAGTCGTCGAAGCCCAGCGGCGAGCGCACCCACCACGGCAGCTGCGTCAGCGCCCAGCCGGTGCGGCTGGCGCCGGCGATGGCGGCGTGCTCGGGCGAGCTGTCTTCCTCGGCGTCTTCCTCTTCCTCGTCGGACGCCTCGTCGCTGGCCGACGCATCGCTGGCGCCGATCGAGGCGGTAATGCCGACCTGGCTGAGCGCCGAACCCAGCGCAGAGCCGATGGCCGAACCCAGCGCCGAGCCGGCCGGCTTGCCGCTGGCCGCCTTTGACGCCGACACGGACGCGGCCTTCTGCGCCGGCTTGGCGCGCACGCCGAACTCCCAGCCGTAGAGCCACAGCGCGGCGATGGCCGCCAATATCAGCAGCGCGATCCAGCGCGACTTGCCGCGCCAGGCCAGCATGGGGCTGCGGCGCGCGGCCACCTGCACCGCGATCCACCAGGCGATCACGGCCAGCATCACCGCGCCCATCAGCCACACTTTGCGGCCGAGGAATTCCAGCGCCTCCTTGGGGCTGGTCTCGGCGATGATGCCCAGGTGGTGGGTGGAGATGCCCTGGCCGTAGTACATGAACAGGTAGATCTCGGTCGGCAGCGCCAGGAAGGCCGGGATCAGCAGCCAGTGGAACCAGGCCGGGCGCTGCAGCACGCCCCACACGGCGGTCCAGGCCAGCAGCTCGACCAGCAGGATGTGGCCCAGCTCCGGCACTTGCCGCCCCAGCAGCAGCGGCACGCACGGCACCAGCGACAGCAGCAGGTAGCTGGCAAGGACAAACAGCGGGGCGGGGCGCAGCAAGGATCGCATAGGGAAGAATAATGAGAGACAGTCTGCTATTATCAAGTGTTTCTTGACCTTTCAGCTAGTGTTTGCGTACCCGCCAAGGCCGCATTCCGCCGCGAAATAGATTGACTGGTGTCCCAACCACGTCTATACTCGCGAGTTCTCAATTTATTCTGCACATCGTATACGCTGTTTCAGGCCGCTCCTTGCGAGTGGCTATTCGCGCCTCCGTTGTGTCCGTAGATAGGGACGAGGTTTTAGTCGCCGGACAGCTGTCCGGGTTATTAATGTTGTAATTTTGTTGGGTTTATAACGATGCCAACCATCAATCAACTGATTCGCAATCCACGCGTCGCCCTGACCGTGAAAAGCAAATCGCCGGCGCTGGAAAACAGCCCGCAAAAGCGCGGTGTTTGCACCCGTGTGTACACCACCACTCCTAAGAAGCCTAACTCGGCTCTGCGTAAAGTGGCCAAAGTGCGTCTGACCAACGGTTTCGAAGTGATTTCGTACATCGGCGGTGAAGGCCACAACCTGCAAGAGCACAGCGTTGTTCTGCTGCGCGGCGGTCGTGTAAAAGACTTGCCAGGTGTGCGTTACCACATGGTTCGCGGTGCACTGGATACCCAGGGCGTTAAAGACCGTAAGCAAGCTCGCTCGAAATACGGTACCAAGCGTGCCAAGCAAGCCAAGAAGTAATCGCAGTTTGCAATAGCTTTAAAAGTTTTCGCTCAGTGGCAACTAACTAAGTGAATGTAATCGACCGCAGTGGTCGAGTAAGTGGATGGCTATGATGGCCCTCCGCGAGAGTGCGAATCCCATATCTGCGCACCTCAACTGAAGATTGAAAGGAATTGATATGCCACGTCGTCGTGAAGTACCCAAGCGCGAGATTCTGCCGGATCCAAAATTCGGCAACACGGATGTCGCGAAGTTCGTGAACGTTCTGATGCTGTCCGGTAAAAAATCGGTCGCAGAAAACATCATCTACGGTGCCTTCGAGCACATCGCCGCCAAGTCGGGCAAAGACCCGCTGGAAGTGTTCGCTACCGCGATCAACAACGCCAAGCCACTGGTTGAAGTAAAATCCCGTCGCGTCGGTGGTGCAAACTACCAGGTGCCGGTTGAAGTGCGCCCAGTGCGTCGTATGGCCCTGTCCATGCGCTGGCTGCGTGAAGCTGCCAACAAGCGCAGCGAAAAATCCATGCCACAACGCCTCGGCGGTGAGCTGATGGAAGCGGCTGAAGGCCGCGGCGGTGCGATGAAGAAGCGTGACGAAGTTCACCGTATGGCTGAAGCGAACAAGGCGTTCTCGCACTTCCGCTTCTAATAAAATCGGCCAGATCCTTCTTGGTCTGGCTGTTATCCGTTGTTCGAGGCCGGGCTCATTTTTGTCAGCAAAAATGGCGCTCGGTTTTGTCCATTAAACGATTTAGGATTAATTATGGCCCGCAAGACCCCCATCGAGCGCTACCGCAATATCGGTATCTCCGCTCACATCGATGCAGGTAAGACCACCACCACCGAGCGCGTTCTGTTCTACACGGGCGTGAACCACAAGATCGGTGAAGTTCACGATGGCGCCGCCACCATGGACTGGATGGAGCAGGAACAAGAGCGCGGCATTACCATTACCTCGGCAGCGACCACCTGCTTCTGGAAGGGTATGGCTAACAACTTCCCTGAGCACCACATCAACATCATCGACACGCCGGGCCACGTTGACTTCACCATTGAAGTTGAACGCTCGATGCGCGTGCTGGATGGCGCTTGCATGGTTTACTGCGCAGTGGGCGGTGTACAGCCTCAGTCGGAAACCGTATGGCGTCAGGCCAACAAGTACAAAGTGCCACGTCTGGCCTTCGTCAACAAGATGGACCGTACCGGCGCCAACTTCTTCAAGGTCTACGAGCAGATGCGCGCTCGCCTGAAGGCCAACCCGGTCCTGATCCAGATCCCGATCGGCGCTGAAGAAAACTTCAAGGGCGTGATCGACCTGGTCAAGATGAAAGCCATCATCTGGGACGACGCTTCCCAGGGCATGAAGTTCGACTACGTCGACATTCCTGCAGAGCTGGCCGATTCGGCCGCCGAGTGGCGCGAGAAGATGGTTGAAGCCGCTGCTGAAGCGAACGAAGACCTGATGAACAAGTACCTGGAAGAGGGCGACCTGTCCGAAGCCGAAATCAAGCAAGCGCTGCGCGACCGCACCATCGCTTCCGAGATCGTGCCGATGATGTGCGGTACCGCTTTCAAGAACAAGGGCGTACAGGCCATGCTGGACGCGGTCATCGAGTTCCTGCCATCGCCGCTGGACATCGACGACGTCAAGGGCACCGACGAGCACGACGAGCCTGCAACCCGTAAAGCTTCCGACGAGGAGAAATTCTCGGCGCTGGCGTTCAAGATCATGACCGACCCGTTCGTTGGCCAGCTGGCCTTCTTCCGCGTGTACTCCGGCATGATCAACTCGGGCGACACCGTGTACAACTCGGTCAAAGGCCGTAAAGAGCGTCTGGGTCGTATTCTGCAGATGCACGCCAACCAGCGCGAAGAGATCAAAGAAGTGCGCGCCGGCGACATCGCCGCCGCGGTTGGTCTGAAAGACGTGACCACCGGCGAAACCCTGTGCGATCCGACCTCGATCATCACCCTGGAAAAAATGGTCTTCCCAGAGCCAGTGATTCAACAGGCTGTGGAACCAAAAACCAAGGCTGACCAGGAAAAAATGGGTCTGGCACTGAACCGTCTGGCTCAGGAAGATCCTTCGTTCCGCGTCAAGACCGACGAAGAGTCGGGCCAGACCATCATCGGTGGTATGGGCGAGCTGCACCTGGAAATTATCGTCGACCGTATGAAGCGCGAATTCGGCGTGGAAGCGACCGTCGGCAAGCCACAGGTTGCGTACCGCGAAACGATCCGCAAGACCTGCGAAGAATCCGAAGGCAAGTTCGTCAAGCAGTCGGGTGGTCGTGGTCAATACGGTCACGTGGTTCTGAAGATCGAACCGCAAGAACCAGGCAAGGGCTTCGAATTCGTTGACGCGATCAAGGGCGGTACCGTTCCTCGCGAATACATCCCTGCGGTGGAAAAAGGCGTGCGCGGCACCCTGAACACCGGTGTTCTGGCTGGCTACCCAGTGGTCGACGTCAAGGTCACGCTGTTCTTCGGTTCGTACCACGATGTGGACTCGAACGAAAACGCGTTCCAGATGGCCGCTTCGATGGCATTCAAGGAAGGCTGCCGCAAAGCGTCGCCAGTTATTCTGGAGCCGATGATGGCTGTGGAAGTGGAAACGCCGGAAGACTACGCCGGTACCGTGATGGGCGACCTGTCGTCCCGCCGCGGTATGGTGCAGGGCATGGACGAAATCCCAGGCGGCGGTGGCAAGATCATCAAAGCTGAAGTGCCTCTGTCGGAAATGTTCGGTTACTCGACCACCCTGCGTTCCGCAACGCAAGGCCGTGCGACCTACACGATGGAATTCAAGCACTACTCGGAAGCGCCTAAGCACGTTATCGACGCGATCGTTACCGCTAAAGCTAAGTAATTGGTATCTATTGCCGCCGGGGAGATCCTCCGGCGGCAAATTTAAAACATTGTTCTAAGGAAGAATAAAATGGCAAAAGAGAAATTCGAACGGACCAAGCCGCACGTCAACGTCGGCACCATCGGCCACGTCGACCACGGCAAGACCACCCTGACCGCTGCGATCGCAACCGTTCTGTCGAAGAAATTCGGCGGCGAAGCTAAAGCCTACGACCAGATCGACGCTGCTCCAGAAGAAAAAGCACGCGGCATCACCATCAACACCGCACACGTTGAATACGAAACCGCTGGCCGTCACTACGCTCACGTTGACTGCCCAGGCCACGCCGACTACATCAAAAACATGATCACCGGCGCAGCACAGATGGACGGCGCGATCCTGGTTTGCTCCGCAGCCGACGGCCCAATGCCACAGA
>Ga0209646_1000246_pt1 | contig 55219 bp, 36 predicted proteins | sample AraplaL_Col_mTSA_FD_184259 | JGI IMG/M metagenome (GOLD analysis project Ga0209646, IMG submission 184259) | Arabidopsis root microbial communities from the University of North Carolina, USA - plate scrape CL_Col_mTSA (SPAdes) (version 2) | ecosystem: Host-associated > Plants > Roots >...
ATTTCCTGCGCCGCCACCTGGCTGCGCTCGGCCAGCTTGCGCACCTCGGCCGCCACCACCGCGAAGCCCTTGCCGTGGTCGCCCGCGCGCGCCGCCTCGATCGCCGCGTTCAGCGCCAGCAGGTTGGTCTGGTAGGCGATGTCGTCGATGATGCCGATCTTCTTGGCGATCTGCTGCATCGCCGCCACCGTCGACTTGACCGCCTCGCCGCCCTCGGCCGCCTCCTCGGCCGCCTTGCTGGCGATGCCGTCGGTGACCTTGGCGTTTTCCGTGTTCTGCGAAATCGAGGCCGTCATCTGCTCGACCGAAGCGCTGGTCTGCTCGGTGCCGGCGGCCTGCTCGCTGGCGGCCTGCGACAGCGCCTGCGCGGTGGCGCTGACCTCCTCCGACGCGCTGGCCAGCGACTCGGCGCCGTTGTTCACCTCCTGCACCACCTGCGACAGCTTGTCGATCATGACCTTCATCGCCGCCAGCAGGCTGCGGTGGTCGCCGGCGCGCAAGCGCACCTCGACGCCCAGGTCGCCCTCGGACACGGCGCGCACCACGTCCACCGCATACGCCGGCTCGCCGCCCAGCTGGCGCATCAGCCCGCGCACGATCAGGAAGGCCAGCAGCGAGGCCACCCCGACCGCCACCACGCCGGTGGTGATCAGCTGCTGGCGCGCGCTGTCGTACTGCGCGTCGGTTTCCTTGTCGGCCACCGCCATCGCCTCGGCCTGGTAATCGTTCATGGCGTCGAGCGCGCCGAAATAAACGTTCTGCACCGGCCGCAGCGTTTCGATCAGGATGGGGCGCGCCTCGTCGCGCTTGCCGGCGCGCACCAGCTCGATGAACTGGGCGCGCACCGCCAGGTATTGCTTCTCGGCCGCCAGCGTCTTCTCCAGCAGGTCCTTGCCCTTCTGGTTGCGCACGATGTCCTTGAGCTTCTTGACGTTGTCGCCGATGCGCTGGTCCGCCGCGGTGATGCGGTCCAGTTCCTGGTTGACCGTCTTGGGGTCGGTGAAGATGATGGCGTTGCGCAGCGAGCGCGCGATCAGGTTGACGTCGCCGATCCACTTGTAGGTGAGCACGACCTTGGGATAGCGGTCCTGGATCACGACGTTATTGAGGTCGTTGATCGCGCCCAGCCGGGATATGCCGAGCGCGATGCCGCCGATCAGCAGCAACACCACAAAGCCGAAGGACAACCCCAGATAGGTACTGATTTTCAGTTGGCGCAGCATGATGGTTCCCCGTTTTGGTTTTGTTTTTTATTATGGTGATGCGAACAGCTACATCGGCACCGCCGCCTCGTTGGGCTGGCCGGCCAGCGCGGCCAGTTCGCTGGCCGACACCACATGCTGTACGTTGAGCAGCAACACGAAACGCCCCTGCACCTTGCCTATCCCTTGCAGCATCTCGGCGCGCACCTGGGCGCCGAAGCTGGGCGCCGGTTCGATCTCGGCCGGCGGAATGTCGAGCACCGCGTTGACCGCGTCGACCAGGATGCCGATCACGAACGCGCCCTCGCCGCCATCGACCTCCACCACGATGATGCAGGTGCGCTTGCCGATCGGCGACGACGGCCGTTCCAGCCGGCGCGCCAGGTCCAGCACCGGCACCGCCGTGCCGCGCAGGTTGATCACGCCGCTGATACAGGCCGGCATCTGCGGCACCGGCGTCACGCCGGCGTATTCGAGGATCTCGCGCACCGCCAGGATGCCGATGGCGAACATGTCCTGGCCCAGCATGAAGCTGAGATATTGCGCCGGGCCGCCGGACGACAGTTGCCCGGTCACGGATACAGTCTGGGTATTCATCGCCACCTCGCTCAGAATTTAACAAAATGCGATTCGTCCGGCTCCTGCATCGGCGCCATGCGGTGGGCCGCCGGACGCGATCCCGGCTTGCCTGGCTTGCCCGGCTTGGCGGGCTTGGGCGCGGCCACCGTGCGCAGCGGGCGCGAGGCCCCGGCCAGCTTGAAGAAGGACATGGTCTGCTGCAGCTGCTCGGCCTGGCCGCTCATTTCCTCGGCGGTGGCGGCCAGCTCCTCGGAACTGGAGGCGTTCTGCTGGGTGGTCTGGCTCAGCTGGGTGATGGCCGAATTGATCTGGCCGACGCCGGCCGACTGCTCCTCCGACGCCGCCGTGATCTCCTGCACCAGGTTGGAGGTGCGGCGGATGTTGGGCACCATCTCGCTGAGCAGGCGCCCGGCCTTCTCGGCCAGCTGCACGCTGCTCGACGCCACCTGTTCGATCTCCTGCGCCGCCACCTGGCTGCGCTCGGCCAGCTTGCGCACCTCGGCCGCCACCACCGCGAAGCCCTTGCCGTGGTCGCCCGCGCGCGCCGCCTCGATCGCCGCGTTCAACGCCAGCAGGTTGGTCTGGTAGGCGATGTCGTCGATGATGCCGATCTTCTTGGCGATCTGCTGCATCGCGGCCACCGTCGACTCGACCGCCTCGCCGCCCTCGGCCGCCTCCAGCGCCGCCTTGCTGGCGATGCCGTCGGTGACCTTGGCGTTTTCCGTGTTCTGCGAGATCGACGCCGTCATCTGCTCGACCGAGGCGCTGGTCTCCTCGGTGCCGGCGGCCTGCTCGCTGGCCGCCTGCGACAGCGACTGCGCCGTGGCGCTGACCTCCTCCGAGGCGCTGGCCAGCGCCTCGGCGCCGTTGTTCACCTCCTGCACCACCAGCGACAGCTTGTCGATCATACCCTTCATCGCCGCCAGCAGGCTGTTGCTGTCGCCGCTGCGCAGCGCGATGTCGGCGCTGAGGTCGCCGTCGGCCACCTGCCGCACGATCTCGGCCGCGTAGGCCGGATCGCCGCCCAGCTGGCGCATGATGCCGTTCAGGATCAGCAGGCCGATCGCCACCAGCAGCGCCAGCGCCACGCCACCGGTCGTGTACATCAGGTTGAGCGCGTGCGCGGACGCGGCGTCCGCCTGGCGCACGGCGGCGTCGCCGTAGCCGACATTCAGCGCCACCAGCTTGTTCAGGCTGTCCTCGGCCTCGTGGAACAAAGGACCGGCCTCGGAGATCTCCTTGTGCAGCGCGACGAACAGCTCCTTGTGCGGACCGGCGCCGGCCCGCGCGATCCGGCCGGCCGCCTCGCTGATGGCGGCGTCGCGCGCCTTCCAGGCGTCCCACTGCTTGACGAACACCTTCCACAACGCCTCTTCCTCCGGCTCCTGGGGCAGCGGCTCGTAGATCTTCCAGCCCTTGTCGATGCCGGCCCAGATCTCCTGCTTGCGCTTGATCTGTTGCGCGATCTGGTCGAAGTTTTCAGGGTAGGCCGCCACCGCGTCCATGGCGCGGTTGGCCGAGCGTACCGCCGTCTGGCCCTCGCTCACCTGCAGCAGCCCCTGCACCGACGGCAGCCGGTTCTTGCCGACCTCCATCAGCATGGCGGCGTCCTGCCGCATGCCGCTGAAGGCAATCGTGACCACCGTCGCCAGCGCCAGCACCGCCACCGACAGCAGGATGATGATCTTTGCTCTGACCGTTAATGTAGACAGCATATGGACTCCCAAGGTGGTAAGACTGTTTGGAATCTTTCGACTACGGTTCTTCCGCCAGCGCGCGCAGGCGGCGCCGTTCGTGGCGTATCCACGCCACCAGTTCGCCGGCCGGCATCGGCTTGGCCAGCAGGTAGCCCTGCGCCATGTCGCAGCCGAGCCCGCGCAGCAGCTTCCAGTCGGCCAGCGTTTCCACGCCCTCGGCCACGGTGGCCACGCCCAGGCTCTGGCCCAGGTCCAGCGCGCTCTTGAGCACCATGTGCCGGTTCGGCCACTGCCACGCGCCGTGGACGAAGGCGCGGTCGATCTTCAGCTCGGTGAACGGGCAGCGGGCGAACTGCTGCATCGACGAGTAGCCGATGCCGAAATCGTCCATCGCCAGGCCGAAGCCCATCAGCCGCAGCCGCCCCATGTTGGTCAGCGCCTGCGACAGCTGGCGCATCACGCTGGTCTCGGTCACTTCCCACACCAGCGCCGACGGCGGCACGCCCGAGCCGCTCACCAGCGCCATCAGGCGGTCGATGAAGCCGCGCTCGGCCAGGTTGTCGGCCGACAGGTTGACCGACACCGTCAGCGGCGGCAGGCCGTGCCGCTTCCACTCCAGCAGCCGGTCCAGCACCTGGCGCACCATCAGCAGCGTGAACTCCTCCATCATCGGCGTGCCCTCCAGCGCCTCGATGAAGTACAGCGGCGCCAGCAGCCCGCGCGTCGGATGCTGCCAGCGCGCCAGCGCCTCCAGGCCTTTCAGGTGGCCGTTCTGGATGGTCACCTTGGGCTGGAAGTAGGGGACGAATTCCTGCCGCGCGATGGCTTGCGCCAGCTCCTCCGGCGGCGGCATCTCCGGCCGCGCGCAGGCCGGGCTGGCGATGGTCTTCTTGCCGGCGCGGTCCAGCAGCATGGCCAGCGCGTCCAGCTGCACCGGCTTGAGCAGGGTGCCCAGCAGGTCCATGCAGGCGTCCTCGAAGTTCATGCTCTCGACCACCTCCAGCAGGCGCGGGTCGCGCGCGCTGACCACGATCAGGTTGCGCGCCAGCTGCCGCTCGCGCAGCTGGCAGGTCAGCTCGATGCCGTCCATGCCCGGCATCTCGAGGTCGGTGAGCACCAGGAACACGCCGTCGCCGCCCAGGCGCTCCAGCACCGCCAGCGCCTCGACGCCGTCGGCCGCCTCCAGCACCTCGCCGAATTCGAGCTGGCGCAGCAGGCCGACCAGGTAGCCGCGCTGCACCATGCTGTCCTCCACCACCAGCACGCGCTGGCCGCTCCAGACAGGGGCCTGGGCGGTGGCGCCGGCGGACAGGATGGAGGTGTTCACGCCGGCCGCCGTCAGTAGGAAAGCTGCTGCAGGATTTCGCGGTAGATCGCGTTCAGCGGCAGCGACTTCTCCACCCCGCCGCGCTTGACCGCCTCCTTGGGCATGCCGTACACCACGCAGCTGGCCTCGTCCTGGGCCACGGTGCGGGCGCCGGCCTTGTGCATCTCCAGCATGCCGGCCGCGCCGTCGTCGCCCATGCCGGTCATGATCACGCCCAGCGCGTTGGCGCCGGCCGCGCGCGCGGCCGAGCGGAACAGCACGTCCACCGACGGCCGGTGGCGGTTCACCAGCGGGCCGTCCACCACCTCGACGAAGTACTGGGCGCCGGTGCGGCGCAGCAGCATGTGCTTGCCGCCGGGCGCGATCAGCACCAGCCCTTGCAGCACGCGGTCGTTGTTGGCCGCCTCCTTGACCCGCACCTGGCACACGCTGTCGAGCCGCGCGGCGAAGGCGGCGGTGAATTTCTCCGGCATGTGCTGCACCACCACGATGCCGGGCGAGACCCGCGGCAGCGCCGTCAGCACCTCCTCCAACGCCTGGGTGCCGCCGGTCGAGGTGCCGATCGCCACCACGCGCTCGGTGGTGGTGGTCATCGGCCGGTATTCGGACGGCGGCAGCACCGCGTCCGCGTTGAGCTTGGCCGTGACCGGCGGCGGCGCCGGCCGGTTGACCAGCTTGCCCACGCGGGCGCCGGCCGCCGCCCGCACCGCCGACACCAGCTCGTCGGCGGAGTCGTGCAGGAACTGCTTGAGGTCCAGCCGCGGCTTGGTGATGATGGCCACCGCGCCGGCGGACAGCGCCTCGACCGAGGTCTGGGCGCCCTTCTCGGTCAGGGTCGAGCAGATCACCACCGGCGTCGGCCGCTCGCCCATGATCTTGCGCAAGAAGGTGATGCCGTCCATCTTGGGCATTTCAACGTCGAGCACGATGACGTCCGGCCACTCGACCTTCATGCGCTCCATCGCCAGCAGCGGATTGGCCACCGCGTGGCCGACCTTGATGCCGGGCGCCGCGTTCAGCAGGCTGCTGAGCACCTGGCGCACCACGGCCGAGTCGTCGACGATCATCACGTTGATTGCGCTCATGCCTTCTCCTTGTGCGATGCCGCCGCGCCGCCGGCCAGTTCCGGCGGCACCTGCCGGCTCAGCACCTCGCCGCTGCGGATGGTGAAGATCAGCTGCCGGTGGCCCTCGCCGAACAGGCTCTCGGACACCACCCGGATGCCCTGCTGCTGCAGCAGGCTGCGCGCGTAGTCGCCGTTCTGCAGGCCGATGTCGCGCACCTTGATATTGCGCGGGAACATGGCGGCGCCGCCGAAGATCTTGCCCTGGCACTGGGCCAGCGGCACGCCGTGGCGCAGCATGCCGCGGATCAGCAGGTCCATGGCGTCGGCGCCGTACATGCCGGGCTTGTCGTGGGCCTTTTTGCGGCCGCTGCCCGGCAGCAGGAAGTGCGACATGGCGCCGATGCGCAGGCCCGGATGCCACAGCGTGACCGAGACGCACGACCCCAGCAGCGTGCGCACACGGAACTGCTCGTCGCCGACGAAATAATCGCCGGGCATCAGAAAGATATCGATGAGCTTGGAGTCGGGCATGGTCGGCGTCGCGATCATGGTTTGCGATAGATCGAGGGGGCGACGGCGACCAGGGTGTCGTTGATGTCGTTCAGCGTTTCCGAGTGGCCGATCAGGAAGTAGCCGCCCGGCCGCAGCAGCGCCAGCAGGCGCGACACCACCTGGCGCTTGGTCGCCAGGTTGAAGTAGATCATCACGTTGCGCAGGAAGATGACGTCGAAGCTGCCCAGCTTGGGCAAGGGCTCGTTCAGGTTCAGGTGGCGGAACTGCACCCGCTGGCGCAGCGGGCGCTCGATCAGCAGCGTGCCAGCCTCGCTGCCCTGGCCCTTGAGGCAGTAGCGCTTCAGGTAGGGCAGCGGCATTTGGCTGGCGCGCTCGAGCGGATAGTGGCCGCAGCGGGCGCGCTCCAGCACGCGGGTGCTGATGTCGGTGCCCAGCACTTCCCACGGCGCCTCGTCCAGCACGTCGGCCAGCACCATGGCCACGCTGTAGGCCTCCTCGCCGCTGGAGCTGGCCGCGCTCCACACGCGCATGGTGGTGCGCTTGTCGCGCGCCTCCAGCGCCAGCTCGCGCAGCAGCGCGAAGTGCTTGGGCTCGCGGAAGAAATAGGTCTCGTTGGTGGTCAGCAGGTCGACCGCCACCTGCAGCTCGGCCGGCTGGGCGCGGCTCTCGAGCAGGCGCAGGTAGTCGCCGTAGCTGTCGAGCTGGTAGTGCGCCAGGCGCTTGGCCAGCCGGCCGCTGACCAGCGCCTGCTTGCCGTTGGCCATGCAGATGCCGGCCGCCTCGTAGATGAAGCGCTGGAACTGCGAGAACTCGCGGTCGGTGATCATGACGGCTGGCATGGGAGCATACCTCAGGCGTGGTAGCCGGCCACGGTGCCGCGCGCCATCTCGACGATCTCCTCGTTCGACAGCACGCGGCCGATGTCGAGCAGGATCACGAACTTGCCGTTGCACTTGCCGATGCCGGCGATGAAGTCGGGCCGGATGCGGGTGCCGAACGACGGCGCCGGCTCGATGTCGCCGGCCGCGATCTCCACCACCGCGTTGACCGCGTCCACCAGCATGCCCAGCACCTGCTTGCCGTCGCCGCCGTCGACCTCGACGATGACGATGCAGCTGCGCTTGCCGATCGCGCTGGGGCCGCGCTCGAAGCGGGCCGACAGGTCCATCACCGGCACCACCGCGCCGCGCAGGTTGATCACGCCGCGCACGCAGGGCGGCATCATCGGCACCGTGGCCAGCGCGCCGTATTCGATGATCTCCTTGATGTGCAGGATGCCGACCGCGTACGGGTCGTCGCCCAGCATGAAGGTCAGGAACTGGCTGGGCAGGGCGGCGCCGCTGTGCAATGCCACGATGGCACTGCTGCCGTAGGTGACCGCGTTGGCGGCCAGGTGGTTCGCTGCGTTCTGCATGGTGTCTCCTTCGCGATCAGGCGGCCAGCGCCGCCACGGTGCCCTTGCCGCTGACGGTGTGCATCAACGCGGCCACGTCGAGGATCAGCGCCACCTCGCCGCTGCCCAGGATGGTGGAGCCGCTGATGCATTTGACCTCGCTGAACATCGGGCTGAGCGGCTTGATGACGGTCTGGAACTCGCCCAGCAGGGTGTCGACCACCAGCCCGGCGCGCTGGTTGCCCAGCTTGAGCACGACGATGCTCTCGCGCCGCGTGGCGGCGCCGTCGATGCGGAACAGCGAACGCAGCCGCACGAACGGCAGCACCTGACCGCGTAGGTTGCAGTAGTCCTGGCCGGGCTCGGTGGCGTACTCGATGCACTCCTCGATCATGTCGAGCGGGATCACGAACACCGAGCCGCCCACCTGCACCAGGAAGCCGTCGATGATGGCCAGCGTCAGCGGCAGGCGCACCGTGACGGTGGTGCCGGCGCCTTCCTTGCTGGAGACGTCGACGCTGCCGCGCAGCGCCGTGATGTTGCGCTTGACCACGTCCATGCCGACCCCGCGCCCGGACAGGTTGGTGATCTTCTCGGCGGTCGAGAAGCCGGCCTCGAAGATCAGGTTGTAGATCTCGCTGTCGCTGAGCTTGCGCTCGGGGTCGACCAGGCCGCGCTCGACCGCCTTGGCCAGGATCTTTTCCTTGCGCAGGCCGCCGCCGTCGTCGCTGACCTCGATGACGATGCTGCCCGATTCATGGAAGGCGTTGAGCTTGATCATGCCCTTGGCCGGCTTGCCGGCCGCCACCCGCACGTCGCCCGGCTCGATGCCGTGGTCCATGGCGTTGCGCACCAGGTGCATCAGCGGATCGCCAATCTTCTCCACCACGGTCTTGTCCAGTTCGGCGTCCTCGCCGTCGACGATCAGTCCGATGTCCTTGCCCAGCTCGCGCGCGACGTCGTGCACCACGCGCTGGAAACGGTTGAAGGTGGCGCCGATCTTGACCATGCGCAGCTCGAGCGCGGCGTCGCGCACCTCCTCCACCAGGCCCGACAAGGTGGAGGTGCATTCCTGCAGCTCGGTGTTCTGGATGTGCTGGCCGATCATGTTGGCGCGCGCGCCGGCGATGATCAGCTCGCCCACCAGGTCGATCAGGCGGTCCAGCTTGTCCGAGTCGACGCGGATCGAGCGGCTCTCCTGCGCCTTTTGTTCGCTGACCTGCTTCTGCTTGGCCAGCGCGGCCTCGACCACCACCGGCGGCACGTTGCCGGCGCCGACCAGGATGCTGCCGAGCTGCTGCGGCGGTGTATCGTCCTGCGGATTGGCGGGATGGGCCTGCTGGTGCAGCGCGCCCTCCAGCTCGTGCGCGGTGACGCTGCCGCAGCGCACCAGGATCTCGCCCAGGCGCGCGGCCTGCTCCGGCAGCGCGCGGATCAGGTCGACATAGTGCGACACCTTGCTGTGCGGCGGGATGATGCGGATCTCGCAATCGTCCTGCACGAACTCGAACACGCCGGCGATGGCCTCGCGGTCGGCCGTGCTGTCGAAGGCGATCTCGAAGCCCAGGTAGCACAGCTCGGCGTCCATGTCGTCGGCGGCCGGCAGCGCGTCCGGCACGGTGGCGATGCCGACGATCTTGCCCAGCTTGGCCAGGTAGCGCAGGAAGGCGATCGGGTCCATGCCGTTCTGCAGCACGCCGCGGCCGAAGCGCAGCGAGATGTGCCAGTAGTCGCTGTCGCCCCGGTCCTGGTCGATGCGCTCGACGCCCGGCTCGGCGTGCACCGCCAGCGGCGCCTCGGCCGGCGCCGCGTGCTCGGCCGAGCCGCCCGCCATGTGGCGGCGCAGCTGCTGCAGCAGCATCTCGCCTTCCGGCGCGGTGTCGGGGTCGGCCTCCAGCTGGCCGGCGGCCAGCGCATCGGTCATGCCGGACAGGTAGTCGCAGCACGACAGCAGCAGCACGATCATCTCGTCGTTGAGCGTGACGCGGCCGTCGCGCACCTCGTCGAGCAGGCTCTCGACCACGTGGGTGAAGGCGACGATGTGGTCCAGGCTGAACAAGCCGGCCGAGCCCTTGATGGTGTGCGCGGCGCGGAAGATGGCGTTGATCGCCTCGCCCTGCTCGCCCGCGATGTCGACGTTGAGCAGCGCGTTCTCCATGTCTTCCAGCAGCTCGCGGCTTTCGGTGATGAAGGTCTGTAGTGCTTCGTCCAGGTTCATGGTCATGCCCTCGGAACAAAATGAAACAGATGAAGGGGTCAGGCGTGCATCAGCAGCGCGTCGCCGAAGAAGGCGCCCAGGTCCAGCATGTCGAAGATCTCCAGCACCGCCGGGCTGTGCTTGACCAGGCGCAGTTCGCGCTGGTCGGCCTTGGCGGTCTGCTTGGCCAGCATCAGCACCTGCAGGCCGGCCGTGTCGAGCTCGGTGACGCCGGACAGGTCGAGCTCCAGCACCTGGGTCTTGCGCAGCGCATCGAGCACGATCGCCTTCAGGTCGGCGGCGCGGTAGATGGTCATCTCGCCGTCGAGGGCGACGCGGGCCACGGCGGCCCCGTTTGCATCGGACATGGCGTCCTCCGTCAGGTTATGGCATCACAAGTTTGGCCACCGCGCCCAGCAGCACCTCGGGCTTGAACGGCTTGACCACCCAGGCCTTGGCGCCGGCCGCCTTGCCCTCTTCCTTCTTGCTCTCCTGCGACTCGGTGGTGAGCATGATGACCGGGGTGAATTTATACAGCGGCAGCTGCTTGAATTCGCGCACGAAGGTGATGCCGTCCATATTGGGCATGTTGACGTCGCACACGACCAGGTGGATCTTCTGGCCGGTGCATTTGGACAGCGCGTCGACGCCGTCGCGCCCTTCGATGACCTCGTAGCCGGCGCCCTTGAGCGCGATGCCGACCACTTGCCGCAGCGAGGCCGAGTCGTCGACCACCATGATGGTTTTAGCCATGTTCCGTACCTCGTTTAAACGTCAGAAAAAAGTGATCTCGTCGGCCGCCGCGGCCACCGGCGCGGCGTGGCTGGAGCCGCTGTGCACCGCGTGCTCCTCGGCCATGGCGTAGGTCTTCTGCAGGTCGCCCAGCAGCGGGCCGGGGTCCAGCGGCGCCAGCACCTGGTCGGCGTTGTAGCGGTCGCGATTGTCGCGCAGCAGCGCCGGCAGTTGCTCCATGTTCTCGCGCACGTGCGCCATCACCTGGCTGACGCGGTCCTGGAACTGCAGCTGCACCAGCGCCTCGCCGACCTCGCCCTGGATGCCGATGCTGTCCTGCTTGAGTTTGTCGGACGACTGCACCAGCGCGTCGGTCATCGCGCGGAAGTCCTGCAGCACGGCGGCGATCATGCCCTCGGCCGACTGCATGGACTTGTCCTCCTGCTCGCTCGACAGCTCGGCGGCCTGGCTGGCGGCCAGGATGGCGCTGCTGATCAGGCCGACGCGGTTGGAGATGTTGCGGCCGGTCTCGGCCGAGCGGCTCGACAGGTTGCGCACCTCGGTGGCCACCACCGCGAAGCCGCGCCCGGCCGGACCGGCGCGGGCCGCCTCGATGGCGGCGTTCAGCGCCAGCAGGTTGGTTTGCGCGGCGATGCTGGCCACGCCCTCGGCCATGTCGCGCAGCTCGCGCGTGAAGCGTTCCAGGTCCTTGATCTGCGCCAGCATGGCCTGCTTGGACGACATGGCCGACTTCATCGACGTCACCACCGAGCCGAGCTGGGTTTCGCTGCGCGAGAAGATCTCGGTCATGGCGTTGCCGCCGCCCTTGCCGCTGTCGTGGCTGGACACGTGGACCGCGTCGTCGAGCTTGTCGACGATGCTGGAGAAGCGCCCGGCCAGGTCGGCCACCGCCTCCTCCATCTGGCTGCGGGAATTTTCGATGTGGCGGCACCAGATCGGCAGCACGGCGTCGCCGAAGCGTTCGCGCGCGGCCAGGTAGTCCTCGATCATCGCGTGCTCGCCGCCGCCGCCGGGCAGGCCGCCGCGCACGCTCCACGCCGCCGCTGCCAGCAGCAGCGCCGCCCACAGGATGGTGTACCAGCCCCACGCGCTCCAGCCCGCGACGATCGTCCCCAGGGCGCCCCCTCCGGCCAGGCCGAAGGGCAGCAGCAATTTGCTGTCGAATCCGCTTTTATTCTTCACTGGATGCCACCCCACCGTAGTCTGCCGGCGCCGCGTTCGAGTGGGCGCCGTGAATCCAACTGTATCCCAGAAACAAAGCCCGCGCCACAATGCAGGGGGCGATTTAATTGTATCGGTTGTTTTACGCGACAGCATTTGAAATTGCTTCCGAAGGGAAATAATTTGACGTTAAGATGTGGCCCGGCAGGCACGCCATGCGCGTGTCTGTTGCACCCGCGCAACCGCGCGCCGGGCGTCAAATTACTATCATTTCGGAAGCCGCCCGGACACTTCGGACTCGACATTTACGCGCTTCCCGGTTAGATTGCCAACGTTGCATGCCAATGATGCAAAATTGACTATCAAATTATGGGGAATCAAATGAAACAATATGGCGCGGAATTTTTCGGAACCTTCTGGCTGGTGCTCGGCGGCTGCGGCAGCGCGGTGCTGGCGGCGGCCTTTCCCGGCGTCGGCATCGGCCTGCTGGGCGTGTCGCTGGCCTTCGGCCTGACGGTGCTGACCATGGCCTACGCCATCGGCCACATCTCGGGCTGCCACCTGAACCCGGCGGTATCGATCGGCCTGTGGGCCGGCGGCCGCTTCCCGGCCAATAAGCTGGTGCCGTACATCGTGGCGCAGGTGCTGGGCGCGATCGTCGCCGGCGGCGTGCTGTACACCATCGCCAGCGGCAAGGCCGGCTTCGACGTCATGGGCGGCTTCGCCTCCAACGGCTACGGCGCCCACTCGCCGGGCGGCTACTCGCTGCTGGCCGCGCTGGTGACGGAAGTGGTGATGACCATGATGTTCCTGCTGATCATCCTGGGCGCCACCGACGAGCGCGCACCGAAGGGCTTCGCGCCGCTGCCGATCGGCCTGGGCCTGACGCTGATCCACCTGATCAGCATCCCGGTCACCAACACCTCGGTCAACCCGGCGCGCAGCACCGGCGTGGCGCTGTACGTGGGCGACTGGGCCACCAGCCAGCTGTGGCTGTTCTGGGTCGCGCCGATCGCGGGCGCGCTGCTGGGCGCGGCGATCTACCGCTTCATCGCCTCGCCGGAAAAAGCGTAAATTGTTTAGATCGTTTTAAGCCAGCATGGGGCGCGCGCGCCCCGGCACCGGAGGGCGCCGCAGCGCGGCGTCGTCCAGCTTGAAGATGCTGACCGCGGCCGCCAGCTGGGCCGCCTGCTCCTGCATCGCGTCGGCCGCCGCGGCGGCCTGCTCCACCAGCGCGGCGTTCTGCTGCGTCACATGATCCATCTGCGTGATCGAGCTGTTGATCTGCTCGATGCCGTTGGTCTGCTCGCCGCTGGCGGTGCTGATCTCGGCCATGATGGCCGTCACGCGGCCGATGCTGCTGACCACCTCCTCCATCGTGCTGCCGGCCTGGCCCACCAGGCGCGTGCCCGCCGCCACCTTGCCGACCGAATCGTCGATCAGCGCCTTGATCTCCTTGGCCGCGCCGGCCGAGCGCTGCGCCAGGTTGCGCACCTCCGAGGCCACCACCGCGAAGCCGCGTCCCTGTTCGCCGGCGCGGGCCGCCTCCACCGCCGCGTTCAAGGCCAGGATGTTGGTCTGGAAGGCGATGCCGTCAATGACGCCGATGATGTCGACGATTTTCTTGGACGAGGCGTCGATCGAGGCCATGGTCTGCACCACGTCCGACACCACGGCGCCGCCGCGCTGCGCCACGTCCGAGGCCGACGCCGCCAGCTGGTTGGCCTGGCGCGCGTTCTCGGCGTTCTGCTTGACGGTGGCGGTCAGCTCCTCCATCGACGAGGCGGTCTCCTCCAGCGAGCTGGCCTGCTGCTCGGTGCGCGAGGACAGGTCCAGGTTGCCGGCGGCGATCTGCGAGGAGGCGGTGGCGATGGCGTCGGTGCCGTGGCGCACGTCGCTGACGATGCCCACCAGCGCGGCCGACATGCGGTGCAGCGCCTGCAGCAGCTTGCCCGGCTCGTCCTCGCTGTAGCTGGCGGCGCTGCGGCCGTGCTCGACAAGGTCGCCCCCGGCCACGCACTCGGCCAGCGCCACCGCCTCGTTGATGGGGCGGGTGATGCCGGCCGTCAGCCACCACGCGAACGCCACGCTGAAGGCCACCACCAGCGCCGCCATCGCCATCAGCAGGTTGCGGCTATCCTTGGCCACCTGGTCGATGCGGGCGGCGGCGGCGTCGATCTCCTTGCGCTGGTGGTCCAGCATTTTCTGCAGCATCGCCTCGTAGGTCTTGGCGGCCGGGATGTAGGCCTCGTCGAGCAGGCGGGTGGCCTGGTCGGCGTCGCCGGCGGCCTTGGACTTCATGACGCCGTCGCGCGCGGCCACGTAGGCCTTGCGGGTGCTGACCAGGTCGGCCATCAGCGCCTTGTCGTCGTCGGTGGCCAGCTCCTCGATCTTCTTGATCAGGCCCTGGGCGTAGGCGGTCGAGGTCTTGGCCTCCTCGGCAAAGAAGGTGGCCAGCACCGGATCGGCGCTCTTGGCCACGGCGGTGGTGCGGCGGATGCCGGCGAACACCACGCGGTACCAGTCGGCGATCAGGCGCTCCTTGGCCAGCGGCAGCTCCATCATGGCGCGGGTGGACTCGGCCACGCCCTGCAGGCGGTAGATGCCCAGTCCGGTGTTCAGTATCAGGATCGCAAGGATGACGGCAAATCCCAGCGATAAACGCCGTCCAATGCCCAGGTCGCTTATCTTCATTCCATTCTCCGTTCGCTTGAAGTGGGGGCCGGTCTTGGCTCTGCCGGCTGGCGTTTTGTTAGTCTATGGTAACGCCAATCCGCTCCCCCGTTCAACTGGTTGAAGTTTCAAATATATTTTCGATTTACATTCCAAATCACAACAAAACTTGCGTTACGGACTGAGAAAACGTTTACACTTCCGGGTGTTATGTACGGCCATTTACATGCCGGGACGAAGACCACCACCAAAAATGAACCAGGCATTCTTAGATCACAGAGCAAAGTACCGGGAGACAGTGGCCCGGCGTTTCAAAGTCACGCCGGAGCTGTATGACGAGGTGACGCGCCTGCTGGCGCCGCTGGCGGTGGCGGTCAGCCTGCGCAAGGGCGAGTACCTGCAGCGCATCGGGGTGCCGGCGGCCAGCGTGCACTGGCTGCACAGCGGGGTGGCGCGGACCGGCTTCATCACCGAGACCGGCAACGAGGTGACGCTGCATTTCCTGACCGACGGCGAGACCGCGGCCGCGCACGACGACCTGCTGCGGGCGCGCGACGACGAGCCGGCGCTCAATTTCGTGGTGGCGGAGACGGCGGTGCACGGCTACCGGCTGGACTGGCTGGAGATCAGCAAACTGGCGCACAGCAACGGGCTGCTGCGCGATTACTACTTGAAGGTATCGGAGCGCGGCATCATCGACCAGAGCCGGCGGCGCTACCAGAGCGCCTCGCCGGCGCAGGGCCGGCTGAGCGCGTTCCGCCGCGAATATCCCGGGCTGGAGCAGCGCATCTCGCAGAAGGTGGTGGCATCCTTCCTGGGCATCACGCCGCAGTACATGTCGCAGCTGCTGCGCAACTCCCCCTGAGCAAGCGGGGCCGGACCCGGCCCCGCCCTGGTTTACTTCATGCCTTTGATCTTGTTCTTGTCGTCGACGAACACGACTTTCGGCTTGTAGTCGCGGGCCTGCTCTTCGCTCATCGGCGCGTAGGTGCAGATGATCAGCAGGTCGCCGAGCTGGGCGCGGCGCGCGGCGGCGCCGTTCAGCGAAATCTCGCCCGTGCCGCGCAGGCCCGGAATCGCATACGTGGCGAAACGCTCGCCATTGTTCACGTTGTACAGCTCGATCTTCTCGTTGACCCAGATATCGGCCGCGTCCAGCAAATCCTGGTCGATCCCGCACGATCCCTCGTAGTTCAAATCCGCCTGCGTGACCGTCACCCGGTGCAGCTTGGAGCGCAGCATAACTCGTTGCATAGACATCTTCTTCTTCCCTCAATTATTAAACATTCAAGCTTTGCATCCACACATAAGGCCGTGCCGTGACGCGAGGCCGCCATCCTACCATTAGCCGCACACAGCCGTCTCATTTCAAGCCGAGGCCGCCCTCAACAACCACAGCGGCCGCGCTTTATGGCATATTGCCAACTAGCAAATAGGAATGCAGGCTGGTAGCAATGAGATTAACCCGATTATTCGCCCTCACCGGCGCCGTGCTGGCGTTGCTGGTGTGCGGCATGCTGGGGCGGCTGTTGTGGGGCGAATGGCAGCACTACCGCGCCGCCGGCACCGGCCACCAGACGCTGCAGCTGATGCAGCGCGCCATGGTGGCGGCCGAAAAACTCTCCTTCGAACGCGGCCCGGTCAACGCCGTGCTGGGCGACCGCGTGCCGCCCGACCCGGCCTACCGCGAGCGCCTGCGCCGCGCCCGCGCCGACACCGACCTGGCCCTGGCGCGGCTGCGCGACGAGCTGGCCGCCGACACCTCCCCCGCCATCCCCGCCACGGCGCTGGCGCCGCTGCACGCGGCGCTGGCGACGGCGCGCCAGACGGTCGACCAGCTGGCCGCGCTGCCGCCGTCCGAGCGCACGCCGGAACGGCTGGACGCGGCCGTCGAGCGCATGTTCGCGCTGGTGCCGCTGGCGCTCGACGCCGTGACCGGCTACACGCGCGCCTCGGAGCAGGTCTATCCCAGCATCGCCCGCATCCTGATGAAGGCGCGCCTGACGGTCGAGCTGCGCGAGTACGCGGGCCGCCTCGGCTCGGCGCTGACGGTGCCGCTGGCGGCCGCCCGTCCGCTGGCCGAGAGCGACCACCAGCGCCTGCAGTTCCTGCGCGGGCGCATCGAGCAGCTGCGCCAGCTGATCAAGATCCCCAGCAGCGACAGCGACACCGAGCCGCGCGTGCTGGCGGCGGTGGCGCGCATGGACCAGGTCTACTTCGGCGCCGGCCAGCAGCTGGTGGCCGACATCGAGCAGGCCAGCCGCGCGGGCCGCCCCTACGGCATGAACACCGGCCAGTTCGCGCAGCGCTACGTGCCGAACATGGCGCCCATCCTGGCGCTGCGCGACGTGCTGCTGGACGAGGCCCAGGCCCAGGCGCTGCGCGACTTCGAGGCGGCGCGGCGCGAGCTGATGCTGGCCCTGATGGTGGGCGCGGCCATCCTGCTGGCGCTCACGCTGCTGTTGTTGATCGTGCGGCGGCGCGTGGTGATCCCGCTGCTGCGCGCCACGCGCGCCGTGGTCCGGCTGGGCAACGGCGACTTCTCGCCGCCGCCCACCGGCGCCCGCCGCGACGACGAGATCGGCGACATGCTGCGCGCGCTGGCGACGCTGCGCGCCAACAGCATGGACCGCCAGCGGCTGGAGCTGGAGCGCCTGCGCCTGATCGAGGAGCTCAAGGTGCGCGCCGACACCGACTACCTGACCGGCATCCTGAACCGGCGCGCCTTCACCGCGGCCGGCAACCTGCGCCTGCGCGGCGCGTGCGAGGACAATGCATCGCTGGCGGTGATCCTGTTCGACGTCGACCACTTCAAGTCGGTCAACGACTCCTACGGCCACGATGCCGGCGACCAGGTACTGATCCGCATCGCCGAGGTGGTGCGCGACAGCCTGCGCGACGGCGAGATCGTGGCGCGCTACGGCGGCGAGGAGTTCGTGGTGATGCCGGCGTCCTGCGGCCTGGAGGCGGCGCGCGCGCTGGCCGAGCGGCTGCGCGAGGCGATCGCGCGCGAGCCGCTGACGCTGAGCGACGGCCATATCCTGCGCGTGACGGCCAGCTTCGGCGTGGCCGTGGCGCACGGCCCGCACGCCGCGCTGGACGACCTGTTCCACGCCGCCGACCTGGCGCTGTACCGCGCCAAGCACAATGGCCGCAACCGGGTCGAGAGCCAGGTCTGACTTACTTGTCGGTTTTCGGCGGCTTGACCGGCGTGAAATTCAAATCGCGGAAGTCGTAGCTGAAGTCCGTCTCCATCGACACCGGCGCCATCTTCATGCGCTCGATGCTGGCGTCCGGGTTCAGCGCGAACGTCACGTAGGCGTCGGCGTTGAGGTTGCGCTGCTGCCAGCGCACGATGAAGGTGTCGTGCTGGAAGTGCTCCAGCTCCCCCGTCAGGTCCGGCGTGCGGGTGAAACTCATGATGCGTTTCTTGCCCTCGGCGCGTATCGTCACCTTGCCATACCACGGATCCTCATATTCGCCGTCGTAGGACGCCAGCGGCAGCGACGGTGTCGACTTCGCGGCGCGCGCGCCGGCCTCCTTGCCCTGCCGTTCCAGCTCCTCCTTGTGCGCGGCCGCTTCCTGGTCGGCGTACAGCTTGATCCAGTCGCTGGCCGGCACGTTCAGGTATTGATCCAGGATGCGCCAGTACAGCGACGCCATCGCCGGGCTGTTCTCGGCGTTGGTCAGGATGGCGATGCCCAGCTTCTCTTCCGGCACCATCAGCACCGTCGAATAAAAGCCCTGCAGCGCGCCGCCGTGCATGGCGATCTTGCGGCCCTTGTAGTCGCGCAGGCTGAAGCCCAGGCCATACGCCGAGAAATTGGGCTTGGTCGCGGCCAGCGCCGGTTTCGGCTCGCGGATGCGCATCGGCGTCTGCTCGGACCACAGCTCGTTGAGCTGCTTGGCGCTGATCAGCTGCGTGCCGTTTTCCAGCTTGCCGCCGCCCAGCAGCATCGTCATCCAGCGCGCGATATCCTCGGCGTTGGTGTTGATGCCGACCGCGCCCACCGCGTTCTCCACCAGCATGGGCTTGACCACTGCGGCCTTGTCGTCGATCTTGCTGTGCGGCGCGGAGTAGTCGCCGCTGGCGAGCATTTCGGCGACGCTGGTGGTGGTGCCGTTCATGCCCAGCGGCGCCAGGATGCGGTCGTGGATGGCCGCGCCCCACGGCTTGCCGGCCTTGGCGGCGACGATCTTGCCGGCCACGATGTAGAGCAGGTTGTCGTAGGCGTAGCTGTTGCGGAAGCTGGTGGCCGGCTTCACGTAGCGCAGGCGCGCGATGATTTCGTCGGTGCTGAAATTGGTGGTCGGCCACCACAGCAAATCGCCCGCGCCCAGACCCAGGCCGCTGCGGTGCGTGAGCAGGTCGCGCACCGTCATCGCGCCGGTGACGTAGGAGTCGTACATCTGGAAGTCCGGCAGGTGCTTTGTGACCGGATCGTCCCAGGCGATCTTGCCCTCGTCGACCAGCATCGCCAACGCGGCGGCGGTGAAGGCCTTGGAGTTGGAGGCCACCTCGAACAGCGTCTTGCCGTCCACCGGCGTCGGGTCGCCCAGCTTGCGCACGCCGTAACCCTGGGCGGAGATCACCTTGCCGTCCTTGACGATGGCGATCGCCATGCCGGGCACGTCGAACGTCTTCAGCGCGAGCTTGACGTCGGCGTCGAGGTTGTAGGCCGGCGCGGCGGCCAGCGCCGGGACGGAGACCGCCAGCACCAGCAGTGCTGCAGTCAGAGTACGAGAGAATTTCAGCATCGTTATTTCTTGAATTGTTTGTCGACCGATCCCTGGGTGACCGGGTGATAGTGCTCGCGCGCCTTGGCGTAGACCGCCTTGGCCCATTCCCGGTCGCCCGGATTCTTCAGCAGCGCGGTGTACAGCGGCACCACGAACTTCTGGCGGCCCACGCTCATCAGGAAGGTGTTGAGCGGCTCGCGCACGTTGTAGCCGGCCTTGATCGAGGCCAGGTAGAAGCGATAGGCGATTTCGTTGTTGCCGCTCTTGCCCAGCGCGAAAGCCTGGTCCAGCTCCTGCAGCTGCGTGGCGTTGGCCTTGCCGTCGATATCGTTCAGGAAGTGCATCCACTCCAGCGCGATCCAGTTCTTGCCGTTCAAGTCCTTGGTCGGCAGCTCGCCCTTGAGCCACGCGGTGCGCTGCGCGTCCAGCGCGGCCAGGCGCGGCGAGGCCGCGTGTTTGGCGCTGGCCGGAATGCCGGCGCCGTACAGCCACTCGTCGAGCTCCGCCTGCGACATCACGTCCGGATGCGCGTCCAGCAGATTCTTCTTCAGGTAGGCCACGAATTCGTCGGTGGTGGCGGACTTGAACGCGTGCTGGTCGAACCAGCCGCGCAGGAAGGGATCGAACACCTCGCGGCCGGCGCGCTGCTCCAGGGTGCGCAGCAGCCACGCGCCCTTCGGATAAACCAGGCCGCTGTCGGTGTAGCTGGCGGCGCTGGTGTCGGCATCGCGCGTGACCAGCGCCTGCTTGGCCGTAGGGATCGACGGCAGCGAGGCCAGCGCCTCCTCCTGCTCCACTTGCAGGTTCATCTCCGCCACTTCCTCGCCGTACAGCTTCTCGACGATGCGGGTGGTGACGTAGGTGGTGAAGCCTTCGTTGAGCCAGAAGTGCTTCCACGAGGCGTTGGTCACCAGGTTGCCGGACCAGGAGTGCGCCAGTTCGTGCGCGATCAGGTCGACCAGGCTGCGGTCGCCGGCGATCATGGTCGGCGTGAGGAAGGTCAGGCGCGGGTTCTCCATGCCGCCGATCGGGAACGACGGCGGCAGCACGATCATGTCGTAGCGCTCCCACCGGTACGGGCCGTACAGGCCTTCGGCGGCGCTGATCATCTTCTCGGTGTCGGCCAGCTCGTAGGCGGCGGCCTCGATGCGCGCCGGTTCGGCGTAGACGGCGGAGCGCGGGCCGAGCGTGCGCACGTCGATCTCGCCGATGGCGATGGCCAGCAGGTACGAAGGAATCGGCTGCGCCATCTTGAATTTCCAGCCGCCGGCGCCGGTCGCGTTCTGGTCGTTCTCGGCGCTCATCACCACGCGCATGCCGGACGGCGCCTCGATGCGGGCGCTGTAGGTGAAGCGCACGGCAGGCGTGTCCTGCACCGGCGCCCACGAGCGGGCGTTGATTTCCTCGGACTGGCTGAACATGAACGGACGCTTGCCGGACATGGTCTGCTGCGGCGACATCCACTGCAGCGCGGCGGCCGACGGCGCGGTGCGGTAGTACACGCGCACCTTCTGCGGCTGGAACGCCAGCGCGATGCGCAGCGCCCTGCCCTTCTCGGCGTCCGGCTTGTCGAGCATGAAGGAAGCGGCGCTCCAGCGGCCGTTCGGATTGAGCACCTGCACCTTGGCGATATTGAGTTCATTCGTGTCCAGCACCAGCGTGCGGGCGGACGGATCGATCCAGTTCAGCGTCAGCTCGGCGTAGCCGGCCAGCGTCTTGTGGCCGAAGTCGGCCTTCAGGTCCAGATACAGGTCGCTGGTGCGCACCTGGTCGTAGCGGGCGTAGCTCAGCGGATCGGCGTGGGCGGCGCCCAGCGCCGCCAGGGCGGCCAGGACGAAGGTGGACAGTGTTTTCTTGATAGGCATGGCGGTCTTTTCAATGTTGACTGAAGCGCCAAGCAGAATAGCATAGCCATGTATCGGAGATGTGTACATGCGTGCGGCTATGCTATCATTCGGGCCGTAAGTGGGGAGTAGTCGGCTTGCGCCGTCCCGGCGCAAGAACCTGTGTCAACATAATCGGTCCGCAGACCGTGGTGCAGGTGGTTGAAAAACTTGACGAGACCATGATCGAGGTGCGGCCATGATGGGCCGGAGTCGCGCCTGGATCATTGGTTAATCGTTTCCGGCCCGCGTACTACTGAAAATCCCATGGAAGCCTTCCTCGTCTCTACCGGTATCGTCGCCCTCGCAGAAATCGGCGATAAAACCCAGCTGCTCGCTTTCTGCCTGGCCGCCAAGTTCCGGCGCCCGCTGCCGATCGTCGCCGCGATCTTTGTCGCCACCATCGCCAACCACGCCTTCGCCGCGGCGGTCGGCGCCTGGATCACCAGCCTGCTGGGCCCCGACATCCTGCGCTGGGTGCTGGGCGTGTCCTTCCTGGCGATGGCCGCGTGGACGCTGGTGCCGGACAAGATCGACGACGATGACATGCCGCTGGCGAAGTACGGCGTGTTCCTGACCACGCTGATCGCCTTCTTCGTCGCCGAGATGGGCGACAAGACGCAGGTGGCCACGGTGGCGCTGGCGGCCCGTTATCACAGCCTGGTGGCGGTGGTGTGCGGCACCACGTTCGGCATGATGCTGGCCAACGTGCCGGCGGTCTACCTGGGCGACCGCATCGCGCACCGCGTGTCGCTCAAGCTGGTGCACGGCATCGCGGCGCTGGTGTTCGCGGTGCTGGGCGTGGCGACGCTGCTGGGCGCCGGGGCCAGCCTCGGCGCGTAAGGTCAAGTCCTTTATGTCCCGCTCCGTGTGTTACCGCACGGATGCGGGGAAATTAACAATCTACTATACTTGCCACTTCAGTATTGACAGGGACAAGGAATGCGAATGATGAGCAAAATTGCGGCGCTGGTGTTGTGCGCCTTCGCGTTGAATGTTCAGGCGTATGCGGCGGAAGCTACGCCGGTGGCCGCACATGCCACCAGCGCTTCCAGCATCGCCAAGCCGGCCAGGCCGGCGGCCAGAAAGCCCGACATGGTGTCGGTGCCGGAGCCGGTGAACTACAAGCTGATATTGCTCGGTATCGGCGTGCTGCTGCTGTTCGCGCGCCGCAGCAGGAAGCGCGAACAGCCCTGGACCAACTAAGCGCGCTTACTGCACGTTCAGCGTGACGTCGTCGACCAGGAACGCGGTCGACACCGTCGAACCTTCCACACCCTCGAAGTAAATCCTCACCGTCTGGCCTTTATAGGCCGACAGGTCGAAACTCTTCTGCACATACGTGCTGCCCTTGTTCAGATTCGAATACGTCGCCAGCGTCGCCAGCACCGCGTTGGCGCCGCTGCGCACCTGCACCTTGAGCGTGTCGTAGGCGGTCGTGGTGGTGGTCTCGTCGGACACCACCTGCAGCCAGAACGCCAGCGTGGCGCTGGTGGCGTCGGCCGGTATCGTCACGGTCTGGTACAGCGTGTCCGTGTGGGCGCTGCCGTAGCCGTCCAGCCAGGCCTTGTAGCTGCCCGCATGCGCGGCCTGGCTGGCGTCGTTGCTGATCACGCCCGACGTCGCGGTCCACGACGCGGCGCCCGATTCGAAGCCGCCGTTGACGATCAGCTGCGTTGCCGTGGGCGGCGTGGTGGTGCCGCCGCCGCTGGTCTGCGTGACCCACACCGGCGCCGACCACAGGATGTTGCCGTCGTTCTGGGTGATCTTGGCGTAGTAGAAGTGCTCGCCCACGGCCGGCGTGATGGTGGTGCTGGCGGTGGCCGACAGCTGCGTCACCGTACCGTTGCGGCCGGGGACACCCTCGTACATCTTCACCGACGATACCGTCTTGCCGCTGCTGCTGGCGAAGTTGGCCACCAGGTTCAGGGGGCCGCTGTTGGTGAAGCGCTCGCCCATCACATGGCCGTTGGCGGTCAGGATCAGCTGCGAGGTCTTGTCCATGGTGGCGAACACGCGGCGCGCCTTGATGGCGGCGATCATGCTGGCGGTGGTCAGCGGCGTACCGTTCGGCAGCAGCACGCCGGTGCGGTTGGTGTAGGACGCGCCCCAGTTGGCGCAGTGGTTATCCTGGTCGCTGGAGAAGGCGACGTGGTAGCCCGCCTCCAGCGCCTTGTTGCAGGCGCCTTCGTAGGTGCTGCGGCCGGTCTCGGTCTCGCTGGTGTTGGTGGAGAAGGCCGAGGTGTTGAGCACTTCGCACAAGGCCATCGCCTGGTCGCCGTCGGCGGTGTAGCCCAGCGCCGTGCCGTTGACCAGGAACTGGCCGGACGATTCCGGATGATTGAACTGGCCGATGTAGCCGCGCTGGCGCATCAGCGTGTACAGCGCGGCGTAGTCGTTCTTCGGCGTCAGCGTGTCGGCGATCAGCTGGCCGCTGCTGTTGCTCTCCCATCCCAGCAGCTCGGTGGTGTTGAAGATGTTCATATGGCCGCCGTTGTTGATCACGCCCCACTCCAGCCCATACATGCCGAGGAAGTTGGCGTGCGCGCTGTTGAAGTTGGCGGCGGCGGTCAGGCCGGACTGGAACAGCGCCTTGGCGGTGGCCGGATCGGCCGAGGCGTTGGTGCTGTCGGAGCCGTCGTACATGTGATTGTGCTCGGAGGCCATCAGGAAATCGAGGCCCTTGTTCATCGCGTACTGGTAGGCGTCGGCCGGTCCCAGGGCCGCGCTTTGCGGCGCCTGCGCGCCGGTGCAGCTGCCCAGCGGGCCGCCGCCGTCGCTGTGGTTGGTCTGGCTGTGCAGGTTGCCGAGGTAGATGGTGTACGGCAGCGACGATGTCGCGGCCACGCTTTGCGCCATCAGGCCGGCCTGGCGTGTCGGACGCGCCCGCGCGGTGTTGGTCGGCAGCGCCTTGAAGGCCGGCATGGCCTGCGCCGGATTGTGGCCCACCGAGATGTCCCAGCTTTGTTCGACCGTCTCTTCACCGGTGACGGCCTGCATGCGCGCCAGGTAGACGCCGTCGGTCAGGATCAAGCCGTCGGCGCGGCCGTCCCACGCGATGCTGACGTCGACCGGCTTGCCGGCGATGCGCTGCACGCCCTGCCACTGCTGGACCACCACGCCGTCCGGGCTGACCAGCTCCAGGCGCCAGCGCACATCCTGCTCGCGCTCCAGCAGCGGGAAATCGAAGGCGAGCTTGAAGGTACGGGCTTCCGGCCGGTCCTGGTCGGCGCCGTCGGCGGCGAAGGGCGCGTGCAGCGTGGCCTCGAATTCATGGTGATCGGCCTTGGACGCGTGGACCGCGCCAATCACGCCGGAAGACAGCATCAACATCATCGCGAGCCGGGACAGCATCTTAGATTTGTTCATCGTTCTCTTTCTCTCTGCGGTTGGGGATCCAAAATATTGGCAACTATGCATGACAGGAAGATGACGAACCAATTCGAATTTGCTTGGCTATTCAGAGGTCTTTGGAATAAATGCGGTGGCCACTGGGCCCGTACGCGACAACGGCGCGAAACTAAATTTTCGCGCCGTTGTACCGATGATGAAAATGTCCAGAATGGGACACTCTGTTAAGAATTTAACTTGGCCGGCATGAGCAGTTCGACCTTATGGATGCTGGCGGTATCGTGCAGGTCGATCGCCAGCGCCGGCTGGCGCACGCCGTCCACCATCAGGACCGGCGCGGCGGTTTCCGCCGACTTCACCACGCGGATCACATACGAGCCTTCGCCGTGCCGGTACGTCAGCGTGAAGTGATCCCACTCGGCCGGCATGCGCGGCGCCAGCGTGATCTGGGTGGCGGTGCGCGTCAGGCCGAGCAGCGACTCCAGGATCAGGCGGTACATCCAGCCGGAGGAGCCCGTGTACCAGCTCCAGCCGCCGCGCCCGACGTGCGGCGGCACGGCGTAGACGTCGGCCGTGACCACGTAGGGCTCGACCTTGTAGCGCGCCATGCCTTCCGCCGTGCCGCCGTGCTGCACCGGATTGATCATGCGCGCCAGCTCCCATGCGCGGTCGGTGTCGCCCAGGCGGGCGAAGGCCATCGCGGTCCAGATGGCGGCGTGCGTGTACTGGCCGCCGTTCTCGCGCACGCCGGGCACGTAGCCACGGATGTAGCCCGGGTTCGGGCCGGCCTTGTCGAACGGCGGATCGAGCAGCTGGATGATCCCCGAATCGCGCCGCACCAGGCGCTGGTTGACCTGCTCCATCGCGCCGCGCACCCGCACCGGATCGGCGGCGCCGGACAGCACGCCCCAGCTTTGCGAGATCGAATCGATCTGGCATTCCTCGTTGGTGTGCGATCCAAGCGGCGTGCCGTCGTCAAAATAGGCGCGGCGGTACCACTGGCCGTCCCACGCGTTCTGCTCGACGTTGTGCGCCAGCTTCTTGGCCTCGCTGCGGCATTCGGTGGCGAAGTCCACGTCGTGCATCAGCTCCGCCACTTCGGCGAAGCGCTGCAGCACCTCGCACAGGAAGAAGGCCAGCCACACGCTCTCTCCCTTGCCATGCTCGCCCACCTTGTCCATGCCGTCGTTCCAGTCGCAGGAGCCGATCAGCGGCAGGCCATGTTCGCCGAAGCGCAGGCCGTTGCGGATGGCGCGCACGCAGTGCTCGTACAGCGTGCCGCTTTCGCTGGAGCGGCCCGGCATGTCGTAGTAGGAGTCCTCCTCCGGCTTGACGGCGCGGCCCTCCAGGTAAGGCATGCTTTCGGCCAGCACGCCGGTGTCGCCGGTAGCGATGACGTAGCGCCAGGCGCCCAGCGGCAGCCACAGATAATCGTCCGAGCAGTGGGTGCGCACGCCGCGGTCGGACGGCGGATGCCACCAGTGCTGCACGTCGCCCTCCAGGAACTGGTGGGCGGCGCACAGCAGCAGCTGGTCGCGCAGCAGCTGCGGTTGCGTGTGGATGGTGGCCATCGCGTCCTGCAGCTGGTCGCGGAAGCCGAAGGCGCCGCCGGACTGGTAGTAGCCGCTGCGCGCCCACATGCGGCAGGCGATGGTCTGGTACATCAGCCAGCCGTTGGCCAGCAGGTCCAGCTCCGGCTCCGGCGTGTCGATGCGTACCGCGCCCAGGGTTTTCTCCCAGTGCGCGTGCACGGCGGCCAGCGCCTCGTGCGCGGCGCCGGCGCTGCGGTGCTTCTGCGCCAGGCTGCTGGCGTCGGCGTTGCGGCGGCCGGCCACGCCCAGCACGAAGACGATCTCGCGCTCCTGGCCGGGCAGCAGGTCGAACGGCACCTGGATCGCGGCGCAGGCGTCCAGTCCCGCACCGATCTTGCCGGACAGGCGCGAACGGCGCAGCGCCGCCGGCGCGGCCAGCGTGCCGTTACGGCCCAGGAATTCGCTGCGGTCGGCGGTGTGGGTGCGCAGCGTGGCGTCGCAGTTGAAGAAGGCCACGCGGCCGGTGAACTCGGTGTTGTACGGGTTCCTGGCGAACAGCGCGCCGCTGACCGGATCGGCCTCGGTGACGATGTGCATGCCGGACTTGGAGCGCATGTCGCCCAGCACCCATTCGACGTAGCCGGTGGCCGACAGGCGCCGCGTCACCAGCGAATCGTTGCGCACCTTGAGCACCGTGTACTTGATCGGCGCGTCGGTGGCGACGAAGGTGGTCATCTCGGTGGCGATGCCGGTCTCGCTGTGTTCGAACACGCTGTAGCCGAAGCCGTGGCGCGTGACGTAGCCGCCGCTGCCGCGCGCCGGCAAGGCGGTGGGCGACCAGAAACGGCCGCTCTGCTCATCGCGCAGGTAGAAGGCCTCTCCGCTGGCGTCGCTGACCGGATCGTTGTGCCACGGCGTGAGGCGGAACTCGTGCGCGTTCTCGTGCCAGGTGTAGGCCTGGCCGCTTTCCGAGATGACGCAGCCGAACTGCGGGTTGGCCAGCACGTTGGACCACGGCGCCGGCGTGCGTTGCGCATCGCTGGTGGCGATGACGTATTCGCGGCCGTCCGGCGTGAAGCCGCCGATGCCGTTTTCCAGCATCAGCGGGCGCGCCGCCGGTGTGGCCGGGCCGGCGTCCGCGTAGTCGCCGCGGTTGTCCGTCATCAGCGGCGGCATGCGCATGGCCGGCGAGCCGGGACGCTTGATCTGCTCGGCCAGCGTGCCGCGGCTGTCGCTGAGGATGGCGCGCGCCACCGATTGCAGCAGCACGCGGTCCTCGTTGGCGATCTGGTCGGCCAGGCGCACGAAGATGCCGCCCGGCCGGTCGATGGCCTGGGCGTCGATGCCGGAGGCGATCAGGCCCATGATCTGCTCGTGCAGCAGCTGGCGGTAGCCCGACTGATCCTCGTACCAGATCACCAGATCGACCACCAGCCCTTTCAGGCGCCAGTAGGCGTGCGCCTGCACCATCTGGCGCGCCAGCTCGATGTTGGCCGGGTCTTTGATCTGCAGCAGCACGATCGGCAGGTCGCCGGAAATCGCGTAGGCCCACAGGCCGGACTGGCCGCGCTGGTTCTTGACCAGCGTGCCGGCGTCGGCGCGCAGCGCGGCGTTCGGGTAGATGACCGAGTTGGCCAGACGCCCGTACAACTGGGCGTCCGCCTCGCTGGCGTTGAGCTGGCGCAGCACCACCTGGCTGTGGGTCCACGCCAGTTCGAACACGCGGTCGGCCAGGTGGCGGTCCTGGTATTTGTCGATCAGGTGCAGCGCGGCCTCGCGCTGCTCGGTCATGCCGGTGACGATGTCGACGATGGCCGTCTGGTCGGGCTGCAGCGTGATGGTGTGGCGGATCGCCACCACCGGATCGAGCACCGAGCCTTCGGCGCCGCTCAACGGCGCCTGCTCCAGCATGGCGTTGGGCGCGGCGGCGGTGTTGCCGCGGCCGATGAAGCGCGAGCGGTCGGTCTCGAACGAGACGTCCGTGACGGCGGCGTCGTGCACCATCATCGAGTGCATCAGCCACGGCATGACATCGGCCTGCCCGCGCGGACGGCGCGTGCACAGGATGGCTTTTTCGTCGCGCAGGATTTCGGTCTGCACGAACAGTTTGCTGAAGGCCGGGTGGGCTGCATCGGCGGCGGCGGGCGCCATCACCACTTCGGCAAAGCTGGTCACCTCGATGGTGCGCACGCGGTCGGACTTGTTGGTGATGCGGGTGCGGCGCAGTTCGATGTCGTCTTCCGGCGAGACCACGATTTCCGTGTACAGGTCGATGTTGCGGTCGGAGCGGCGGAACTCGGCCCGGCCCTCGGAGAAGATCACCTCGTGCTTGCGCGGATCGACCAGCGTCGGTTGGTAGGTGGTGGACCAGAAGCGGCCATCCTCCATGTCGCGCACGTAGCAGAAGTTGCCCCAGTTGTCGCGGGTGCTGTCTTCGCGCCAGCGGGTCACGGCCAAGTCCTTCCAGCGGCTGTAGCTGCCGCCGGCGTTGGTGACCATGACGTGATAGCGGCCGTTGGACAGCAGCTGGGTTTCCGGCATCGGCGTGGTGTGCTGGCTCAGGATGCGCATCGGCATGGCCTGCTCCGGCGCGGTGGAGCGGATCGCTGCCATCTCGGTGGTGTTGGAGTAGAAGGCGCCCGCCTCCGGGCTGCGTTCCTGCAGCACCAGCAGCGTCGATTGCAGCAGCGGATCGGATTCGAAGCGGCGCTGCATCGGCCGGTCGTGCAGCAGGTAGCTCAGCGCCAGCAGTCCCATGCCCTGGTGGTGCACCATGAAGGAACGGATCACGGCGGCGGCCTGGCCGCGCGGCAGGCGCGAGGCGGTGTAGTCGACCGCCTCGAAGAAGCCGTAGCGGCCCATGTAGCCCAGCCCCGCCATCTTCTGCAGGTTGAGGCAGGCCGCTTCCGGCCGCACCATCAATCCCAGCATGGTGGCGTAGGGCGCGATCACCAGGTCGTCGGCCAGGCCGCGCTTCAGGCCCAGGCCCGGCACGCCGAACGCGCGGTACTGGTAATTGAGACTGGCGTCGACCGTGTTGTAGCCGGATTCGGAGATCCCCCAGGGCACGTTGCGGCGCTTGCCGTAGTCGATCTGGGCGTCGATCACCGCGTTGTAGGTCTGGTCGAGCAGCGTGCTCGGATAGTTGGGCATCACCAGCAGCGGCATCAGGTACTCGAACATCGAGCCGCTCCAGGACAACAGCACCGGCTTGCCGGCGACGATGCACAGCTGGCGGCCCAGCGCGAACCAGTGCTCCTGCGGCAGCTGGCCCTGGGCGATGGCGACAAAGCTGGCCAGCCGCACTTCCGACGCCAGCAAATCGTAGTAGCTGGCGTCCAACCGGCGCTCGGAGACGTTGTAGCCGATAGCCAGCAGGTTGGTGGTGGGATTGAACAGGAAGCCATATTCCATCTGGGCGTATGCGCCGCAGCGCTGCGCCAGGGCGGCCAGTTCGCGCATGCGTTCGTGGGCGGCGGCGGCGCCTTGCGCGCACAGGCCGGCCAGCGCCAGCTGGCGGTCTCGCTCGGCCGGGGCCAGGTCGTTGGCCAGCACGGCAGCGGGTTGGTCGATCATGGCGGCCAGTTCGCGCAGCGTCGGCACGCGCGTCAGGCTGGTGTCGAACACGGCGTCGGCCGGCAGGTCGACCCAGGGCGTGAGCAGCGTCAGGTCCGCCAGCGCGGCCTGGCATTGCCGCACCAGCGCGGCGGACCACATGGCCGCCTCGCCGTGGGCCTCGGCTTCCACCGGCGGCGGCAGCTGGCCGGCGGCGGTGGACACGCGGGTCAGCCAGGCGTGCAGCTGCTGCAGGTTGCCGGCGTCCGGCGCGGGCGCCAGCGCGGCCAGCAAGGCGTTCAGCGCGGGCGCCTCGGCGCCGGCTTGCGATTGCTGCAGCACCTGGCAGGTGGCGACGATGCCGTCCACCGTTTGCTGACCGAGGATGGGCTGGTCGTACAAGCCGGTCAGGCCGGCCTGCAGGGTGAGCAGGTGCCCGGCCAGGTTGCCGCTGTCGACGGTGGAGATGTAGATCGGGTGCAGCGGCTTGAGGGTCTGCGTGTCGTACCAGTTGTAGAAGTGGCCCTGGTGGCGTTCCAGCTGGTCCATCGTGGCCAGCGTGCTGGCGGTGCGCGCCATCAGCTGGCCGACGGTGATGTAGCCGAAATCGCTGGCGCTCAGGTTGGCCAGCAGCGCCATGCCGATGTTGGTCGGCGAGGTGCGGTGCGCCACCACGTGCGCCGGGTGCTCCTGCATGTTATCGGGCGGCAGCCAGTTGTCGTCCGGGCCGACGTAGCGTTCGAAGTAGGCCCAGGTACGGCGCGCCAGCTGGTGCAGGAAGCGCTCCTGGTCCGGCGTGAGGCGGGCGTGCCGGCGCACGATCGGGCGGCTGATCCGTTCCGCCACGGCCGGCGCCAGCAGCCACGCCAGCAGGAACAGCGCGGCCGGTGCCAGGCTGGTTGGGCGCCAGCCCAGCAGCGCGCCGCCGACGAACAGCGCCAGCACCGGCGACACCCACATGGTGCGCCATACGCCGGCCGCGCCATCGGCCGCGCGCGTCAGCGCCGAGGCCCGCCATTCCAGCAGGTGCTTGTGCGAGACCAGCAGGCGCCAGCCGCTGCGCAGGATGGCGTCCAGGCTGAAGTAAGCTTCGTACGGCAGGAACATCAGCATCAGGATGGCGTGCGCGAACTGCATGCCGCCGCGCCGCAGCGCGGCCCGTATGTGCTGGCTCCACAAGGTGTCTTCCGGCCGGTGCAGCAGGTCGTGCGCGGTGCTGGCCAGCGGCGGCACGAAGATCACGGCCAGCACGGCGCCGGCCCACAGCCACGGGTCGGGCAGCCAGCGCCAGGCGGTGATCAGCGACAGCACCAGCGCAGGCGCGGTCAGGCTGCGGCGCAGGTTGTCGAACAGCTTCCAGCGCGACAGCAGCGACAGCGGATTGCGTTCGCGCTTGCGGTTCGGGCCCGGCACGCGGCCGAACAGCCACGAGGCCAGCTGCCAGTCGCCGCGGGTCCAGCGCTGGCGGCGGCTGACGTCATCGCTGTAGCGGGCCGGGTAGGCTTCGTACAACTGGACGTCGCTCAGCAGGCCGGCGCGCAGGTAGCAGCCTTCCAGCAGGTCGTGGCTGAGGATGCGGTTGTCCGGCAGCCGGTTGCCCAGCACCTGCTCGTAGACGTCGACGTCGTAGATGCCCTTGCCGATGAAGGAGCCTTCGAAGAACACGTCCTGGTACACATCGGAGACGGTGCGGGTGTAGGGGTCGATGCCCGGCTCGCCGCCGCACAGTTTTTCGTACAGCGAGGCGTTCTCGCTCGGCAGGCTGACCGTGACGCGCGGCTGCAGGATGCCGTAGCCTTCCACCACGCGGCCGCGCGCGCTGTCGATGCGCGGCTGGTTGAGCGGGTGGCGCATGGCGGCGATGAACTGGCGCGCGGCTTCGCGCGGCAGCTGGGTGTCGGTATCGAGCGTGATGACGTACTTGATGTCTTCCAGTTCGCCGACGTCGCCCACCACCAGGCTGAATTTGTCGCGCGCGCCGCCGCGCAGGAAGCGGTTCAGGTCCTGCAGCTTGCCGCGCTTGCGCTCCTCGCCCATCCACACGCCCTCCTGCGGATTCCAGCGGCGCGGGCGGTGCAGCAGCAGGAACGGCGACGCGGCCTGGCCGTTGGCGTGGGTGTCGTACTTGCGGTTCAGCTGCTCGACGCAGCGGCGCATCTGCTCCGTCAGCGCGGCGTCGGTGGGCAGGGTTTCGGCGGCGGCGTCGGCGAAGTCGGTCAGCAGGCAGAATATCAGGTTGGGATCGCGGTTGGCGAGGAAGCGCACCTCCAGCTGTTCGCACAAGTCATCGACATTCTCCCGGCTGTAGATCAGCGTCGGCACCACCACGATGGCGCGGGCGTCCGTCGGCACGCCGTCCTTGAAGTCCATGCGCGGCAGCGGATTGGGACGGGTCACCAGCGTGGCGATCCAGTTCACCAGGCTCAGTGCCAGCTGGCTGCTGCCCGCCAGCGCCAGCACGCCGAGCAGCACGATCACCGGACCGTGCACGCCGTTGCGCGCGGCGCGCTCCAGCAGCAGCGCGGTCGACACCAGCGAGATCGCGGCGATGGCGCCGAGGTAGGACGTCAACGGCGAGGCGCGCGAGGTTTGCTGCAGCGCCTCCAGCCACGGGCGGCGCATGCCGGTCTGCTTTTCCAGCGCGGCCAGGCCGCCGCCGATCAGGTAGAAGCCCACGTGGCCATGGCGCTCGTCGCCGCCCTCGAAGTGGGCCTGCGCCAGCTGCAAGGCCTGCTGCGCCACTTCGACTTCGGAATAGCGCGAGCGCTTGGCGATCTTCTCGATCGCGTGGCGGTATTGGTCGCGCGTGGCGAATTCCATGCGGCCGTAAATGCCGGCCGGGTCCTGGCGCAAGGTCTGCTCGACCACGCTCATGGTCTCGACGAACTCCTGCCAGTCCATGGTGCCGAGGAAGCGCAGGCTGCCGATGCTGTTGGCGATCGAGACCTGCTCGGCCGCTTGCTGCTGGATCTCGGCCTGGATCTGCTGCTCGATGGTCTGGTCCGATTCGGCCAGGCGGTGCGTGATCCACGACAGCGCCAGCGTCAGCGCCGGGCTTTGTCCCTGCAGGCGGCGCGCCAGTTCGGCCACGAAGGCGCTGGTGATGGGCGGATTGGAGCGCGCCATGTCGGCCACCATCAGTATCAGGCCGCTGGGATTTTTTTCGGCGACGTCGGTCATCTGGTCGGCCCAGGTGTTGGCCAGGTCGCGGTGGATGCGGTTGTCGGCCACGCGCGCGGCCACGCGCCGCAGGTTCTCGATCAGCGCCAGGCGCAGCATGATGGGGATGGCCCACAGCTCGCCCAGCTGCAGCGTGGCCACTTCCTGGTAGGCGTCGACGAAGCGGCACAGCGATTCGGGATCGACGCGGCCGTCGCCGTGGGCGATGATCTCCAGCGCGATCTTGTACACGCGCGGCGTGCCCTCGGGCGCCCCCTTGCCCAGGCGCGGCAGCTGCTTGCTGTAGTTCTTGGGCAGGTGGCGGCGGGCGATGCGGATCTGGTCTTCGATCAGGTAGAAATTATCCAGCAGCCATTCGGAGGCCGGCGTGATCTGGCGGCCGGCCTTGACGGCGGCGGTCAGCTCGTCGCAGGTGGAGTCGATGACGGCGGCGTTTTCCGCCAGCCGCGCCAGCAGGCGGTCGCGGCCGCCGCGCTTGCTCAGTTCGTGATGCGTGGCCAGCGTCTTGCCATGCGCGGCCATCTGCGCCGCGCTGAACAGTTCAGCGCGCAGCGGCAGGTCTTGGTCGTCTTCGTCGGACAGCAAGGAGCCTGAGGGAGATTCGCGAAAGCCCAGTGTGATATCGGGCATGAGGGGGGCGGACTTGTTCAACGTGGACCTCGCTTCAATTCTGCGAATAGGAAATTATCTCCTTAGGCATGCTACGGGGGCGCACGGCACGCGACTGTGCGCTGACGTACATAAAGAATTTCCACGAAAAAAAAGGCCGCTTGCGCGGCCTTGTAAAGGAAGAAACCTATAACGGATCAGGCCGCCTTCGCGAGCGGCGCCAGCGCCAATCCGCCGTTGAGGCTGTATGCCTGCGCATGGCCCAGGCGGCGCAGCAGCTGCGCGGCCTTCTGGCTGCGGTTGCCACTGCGACAGAAAAATATCAGCGGCGCATGCTCGCCGCGCAGCCAGTCGCTGGCGTGCTCGGCAAGGCGGCCCAGCGGCACGCTGAGGGCCTGGCGTCCGCCTGGACCGGGCGCGGCCGTGGCGGCGAATTCGTACGGCTCGCGCACGTCGACCAGTCTGGCGTCGGGATGGGCTTGCAGGAAGGCGTCCAGCGCGGCGCTGTCGAGTTGCAGATCGGTAGGCGCAGCCGCAGTGGCGGGCGCGGCCATACCGACGCAGAACTGGTTGTGCTCGTCGCGGGTAGGGCACAGCAGCGTCTGCGCACAGGTCAGCGGACGCAGCGCTTCAACGGCGGGGCGCGCGCTGAAGGCGAAGGACACCGCGCGCGGCGCCAGCGTGTCGCCGTCGGCCACACCCAGCAGGTAATGGCGCGCGGCGCCGTCCACCACGCGGGCCAGCGTCTGCGCGCCGAGCTTGATGGTGGCGGTGGCAGGCCAGCCGTAGGCGTCGGTGGCGGCGTGGTGGTCGAAGTGGCGGCCGAGCGCGTCGATCAGTGCGCTGCGGCCGGCATCGGCGTGGGTGCTGACGATGGCTTGCACGTGGTAGTTCTGGCAGCGCACATAGGATTCGATGCGCCCAGTCATTTCCGGCAGGGGATCGATGACGATGCAGCTGCGGCTGGCGGCGTCCAGCACCAGCCAGCTGCAGGCGCCCTCGACACCCAGTTGCAGCAGGCCGTCGTGCGGCACGGCGGTGCGTTCGGAAGGGATCAGGCAGCTGGCGCGCAAGGCCGCGCCGCAGCGCTCGATACGGCGGCAGGCGTCGTCGATGGTGGCCTCGTCGGCCAGCGGGCCGAAGGACATGCGGATGGCGCCGGCGCTGCGCCACAGCGGCGCGTGCATGGCGTCCAGCACGTAGCTGGGCGCGGCTTTGGCGGCCGAGCAGGCGCTGCCGGAGCTGACGCGCACCTGGGCGGCGTCGAACACGTCCATCAGTTCGCGGCTCGACAGGCCGGGCACGGAAAAGTTCAGCGTGGTCGGCAGCGATTTGTCGAAGGGGTTGTTGAACACCACGCCGGGCAAGGCGGCGCGCAGGCTCTCGGCCAGGCGGGCGCGGTAGCTGGCCAGCTGGTGGTGGCTGCGGAAGGTGTCGCCGCGTTCCAGCGCGGCCAGCACCACGCCGAGCGCGGCGATGCCGGCCATGTTCTCGGTGCCGGAGCGCTGGCCGCTCTCCTGGCCGCCGCCCATGATCAGCGGCGTGAACGGCGCGCCGGCGCGCACGTACAACATTCCCACGCCCTTGGGCGCATACAGCTTGTGGCCGGAGAACGGCGCGTAGTCGATGCGGGTGGCGGCCAGGTTCAGGTCCAGCTTGCCCAGCGCCTGCACGCAGTCGACCAGCCAATAGGCCGGGCTGGCGGTCTCGGCCAGCACGGCCTCGATGCCGGCCAGGTCGGTGATGACGCCGGTTTCGTTGTTGGCGGCCATGGTGCACACCAGCCCGGCTTGCGGCGCCAGCGCGCGCAGCTGGGCCAGGTCGTGCGCACCGTCCTGGTCGACCGGCAGTTTTTGCAGCGTCAGGTTCAGGCCCAGCAGGCGGTTCCAGTGCGCCAGGCTTTCCGGCACGGCCTTGTGCTCGGTCGCGCCGTAGACCAGCAGACTGCCGATGGCCTCGCCGCGCTCGCGGCGTTCGCGCAGCGCGACCAGCGCCGACAGCACGGCGGTCTGGATGCCTTCGGTGGCGCCGCTGTTGAACATCAGGCGGCCCTCGCCCACGCCCAGCAGGCGGGTGGCGCAGGCGCGCGCCTGGTCCAGCAGGACTTTGGCCTTCAGGCCGGTGCCGTGGCTGCTGCTGGGATTGCCGTAGCGCTGGCCCATGGCGTCGGCCGCGGCGGCGATGGCGGCCGGCAGCACGGCGGTGGTGGCGTTGCCATCGAGGTAGATTTCGGTCGTCATGAGAATGCCTGTGTAATCGATGCCTACAGTTTACTCAGCGGGGCGAAAACAGATGTACTAAAATACCCCGGATACGCATCGCATCCAGCATTTTTATGCTTCATTTTAGGAAAAAATAGAATGAACCCACTCGATCGCTACGACTATGCAATTTTGTCAGCCTTGCAAGGCGACGGCACGCTGTCGATCGCCCAGCTCAGCGAGCGGGTCGGGCTGTCCACCACGCCGTGCTGGAAGCGGGTGCGGCGGCTAGAGGAGGAAGGCTATATCGAGAGCCGCGTGGCCATCGTCAACCGCCGCAAGGTGGGCTTGCCGGTGACGGTGTTCGTCAGCGTGCGCACCAGCCAGCACGACGACAAATGGCTGGCGCGCTTCGCCGCGGCCGTGGTCGCCTTGCCGGAAGTGCAGGAGTTCCATCGCATGAGCGGCGACATCGATTACCTGTTGAAGGTGGTAACCAGCGATATCGAAGGATATGACAGGTTTTACAAGAAGTTGATCAAGGCGGCGCAGCTGACCGGGGTGTCGTCGGCGTTTTCGATGGAGCAGATCAAAATCACCACGGCGTTGCCGCTGGAGCTGGTTTCGCACCAGTAATGCGCGCGGGCGTGGGATAATAATTGTCCCATATCAAATACTTGATTAAGCCCATGCGCGCACTACTCGACCGCTGGCTGCCCAGCCCCACCACCGCCAGCCGCCGCGAACAATTGCGCGCCGCCGGCGGCGCCCTGTTCGGCCTGCTGCTGACCGCGCTGCTCGGACAATCCATGGCGCCCGGCGCCCTGTTCCTGGTCGCACCGATCGGCGCCTCGTCCGTGCTGCTGTTCGCGTTGCCGGCCAGCCCGCTGGCGCAGCCGTGGTCGGCCATCGGCGGCAATGTGGTCAGCGGCCTGATGGGCGTGCTCTGCGTGCGCTACTTCGGCGACGTGCTGTCGACTCCCCTGCTGTGTGCGCTGGCCGCCAGCACCGCCATCGCCGCGATGTTCGCGCTGCGCTGCCTGCATCCGCCCGGCGGCGCGGTGGCGCTGACGGCGGTGATCGGCGGCCCGGCCATCCATGCGGCCGGCTTCGCCTTCCCGCTGGTGACGGTGCTGGTCGACACGACGCTGCTGGCCGTCATGGCCATGCTGTACAACAATCTGACCGGAAGGCGCTATCCCCATGCGCAGCAAAGCGCGCATCCGAACCCGCACGCGACCAAGGATGCCGTGCCGACCGTGCGGCTGGGCTTCAAGCCGGAAGACCTGGACGCCGTGCTCAAGCAATACAACCAGGTGCTGGACATCAGCCGCGACGAGCTGGAATCGCTGTTCATGCAGACCGAGCAGCGCGCCTACCAGCGCCGCTTCGGCATCATCAGCTGCGCCGACATCATGTCGCGCGACATCATCAGCGCCGAGTTCGGCACCAGCCTGGAAGAAGCCTGGCAGCAGATGCGCGCGCACCGCGTGGCCGCGCTGCCGGTGCTCAACCGCGCGCGGCGGGTGATCGGCATCGTCACGCAGACGGATTTCCTGGAGCATGGCGGGCTGGACGACTATCGCAGCATCCGCCATCAACTGCAGCGATTCCTGCGCAAAAGCGGCGTAACCCACACCGAAAAGGCCGAAGTGGTTGGACAAATCATGACCCAGCATCCGACCACCGCGCGGCTGGACACGCCGATCGTCGACCTGGTGCCGCTGATGGCCGACTCCGGCTTCCACCACATTCCCATCGTCGACGAGGAACAGCGCTTCGCCGGCATCATCACCCAGTCGGACCTGGTGGCGGCGCTGTACGAGAGCCGCTTCGCCGAAGCGGCGGCCTGAATAAAAAAGGCCGCTCCCCGAGGGGTAGCGGCCAGGCTGTGCTGCTTTGTTATGCTTGTATCAGGAGGCGGCCTTGCGGCGGCGGGCCAGTACGCCCAGCAGGCCCAGTCCGGCGGCCAGCATGGCGTAGGTTTCCGGCTCCGGCACGGCGGCTGTGATGGCCGCCCCGACCGTGGCGCCGTAGTAGTACTCGCTGTTGGGGGTAATGAAGCTGATATCGGTGTAACTGCCGGTAAATTTCAGCAAACCGTTGCCTTCGACGCCGGTGACGGTCAGGCCGCTGTCGCTCAGCGTGCCGCCGCCCCAATGTCCGGCGCCCTGGCTGAGGATGGTGAGGCTGCCATTGAGGAACACAAAGCTTACCGGCGAACCGCTCTGCCCGACGCTGAACACGTCGATATACGGGTCGATCACCGCCTGGCTGAAGTGGAAGCTGTTGATGGTGGCATTACCGCCCATCATCAGAATGGTGCCGTTGCTGCCCGGGGTGTTGGTCACTTCGACGTTGGTGAATGACGAGGGCACGTCGTAGATGTTGGAACTGTAATCGAGTCCTATTGTGTCGCCCGTGTAGGTGACCGTGATCGTCTGGGCGTTCTGCGTCAGGCTGCCGTTGCCGAGGTTGGCCCAGGCTGTCCAGCTGACGGTCGGCGCTGCCGCGGATGCCGCCAACGGTGCGGCCAACGCCAGCGCCCATGCGGCTTTCATGATTTTCTTCATGCCATCCCCCCTGTATGTAGTACGGTGCAAGTCACGCCACCGAGTCCTCAGCATACGCCGGTTTTTTGTGTGGTTTGAACAATTATGATTGCAATTTTGAATTCTGGATTTCCATAAAAAAACAATGTATCGCCGATACAAAAATTGTCCCAGCGTCGCCCCGCAATGGCTTATGCTAGGCGCCAATTTTGTGACATTCCGAGGAAGAAACTATGACGCATCGCCGCAACACCTTTGCTACCCTTGCCCCGCTCGCAGCGGCCGTGATGCTGGCGTTCGCGCCGTTGTCGGCCAGCGCCGCCGCGCCGGCCACCGCCGTTCCGCAAGTGAGCGCCGCGCCCGCCCACAAGGCGCTGCTGGCCCTGGCTGACCAGTACTACGACGCCGAGGCCCGCTTCGAGCCGCTCAACGCCACGGAAAACGGCGACAACCGTTTCGACGATCAACTGGGCCTGAGCATCGCCCCGGCCAAGCGCGCCCAACAGTTCAAGCTGTACCGCCAGTTCGCCGCCCGCCTGAAGACGATCAAGCGCGCCCAGCTGGATAACGGCGACCGCATCAACTACGACATCCTCGGCTACGAGCTGAACGAACTACTGGCGATGGAGAAGTTCCCCGAACATCTGCTGCCGATCAACCAGATGGACAGCGTGCCGGTAACGCTGGCCAATTACGCCGGCGGCGAAGCCTCGCAGCCGATCGGCACCGTCAAGGAATACGATGCTTACCTGAGCCGCATCAGCCAGTTGCCGGCGTGGATAGACCAGGCCATCGCCAACATGCGCGAAGGCATGAAGCAAGGCATTACCGAGCCGAAAGCCATCATGGAATCGGGCTTGCCGCAGTTCCAGAAGCTGGTCAGCGCCACGCCGGAAAGCAATATCTTCTACACGCCCATCACCAAGCTGCCGGCCGCCTTTGCCGACGCCGACAAGCAGCGCCTGACCGCCGCCTACCGCAAGACTGTCGGCGAGCAATTGATGCCGGCGCTGGCCCGCCTGGCGACCTTCCTGGAAAAGGAATACGTGCCGGCTTGCCGCACCACGACCGGCCTGGGCGCGTTGCCGAACGGCGCCGCCTGGTATCAGGCGCGCGTCGCCGGCGCCACCACAACGTCGCTCAAACCCGACGAAATCCACGCTATCGGCCTGAAAGAAGTCGCCCGCATCCAAGCCCAGTTTGAAGTGCTGGGACCCAAGCTCGGCTATACCGGCCCCGCGTCCGGCCTGCCGGTGTGGGTGGCGGCGCAGCCGAAGTTCTACCCGTTCAAGACCGAGGACGAAGTCCAGGCCGTCTATCGCAAGCTGAACGATGTGCTGGACACCAAGCTGCCGCTGATGTTCACGCTGCTGCCGAAAGCCAAGTTGGACCTGCGCCTGGAACCTGAACTGAGCCGCGCCACCGCGTCGGACCACTACACGGCGCCGGCCGGCGACGGTTCGCGCCCCGGCGTGTTCTGGTCGGTGGTGAACGATCCGGGCAAGTACGGCAGCACCGGCATGACCACGCTGTTCCTGCATGAAGGCAAGCCCGGCCACCACTTCCATATCGCGCTGATGCAAGAGCTAAATCTGCCTAACTTCCGCAAATATGGCGGTAACAACGCGTTTACCGAAGGCTGGGCGCTGTATGCGGAAACGCTGGGCAAAGAGATGGGATTGTTCGACGATCCGGCCCAGTACTTCGGCCACCTGAACGACGAACTGCTGCGCGCCACCCGTCTGGTGGTCGACACCGGCATGCACGCGCAAGGCTGGGCCCGGGAGCAGAGCATCCAGTACATGCACGACACGCTGGGCTATGACAATTCGGCCAAAACCGAAACCGAGCGCTACATGGCTTGGCCGGGCCAGGCGCTGGGCTACAAGATCGGCTCGCTGAAAATCGTCGAACTGCGCCAGCGCGCGGCCAAGGCGCTGGGCGACAAGTTCAGCCTGCCGAAGTTCCATGCGGTGGTGCTGGGCGACGGCACGCTGCCGCTGGCCCTGCTGGAGGAAAAAGTCGACCGCTGGATCGCATCGCAGAAGTAAACGACAGGGCGGGCCGCGAGGGCCCGCCCATTGCCCGAACCTTTGATCTGACGCAAACACTTATTCGATAATCAAGCGGGCCAGATTAACAAGCGCAATACTGCGGACTAACCATACCCCAGTCCGTTGGAAAAAGCGCATGCATTCCCTCCTGCCCGCCGTGGTCTCCGTGTTACTCCTGTGCTATGGGGCCTATGTACTGCACTCACGAGGAGTCAGCCGGGTCAGCCTGACCTTTTTCCTGTTGTGCGCGACCACGTTCTGTTGGCCGTTCGCCTGGGCCGTGCTGTTCCAGATCCGCGACGAACACAAGGCGCTGATGCTGGCCAAGCTGGGCTACCTGCTCATCCTCTTCCTGCCGACCACGCTGTACCACTTCATTGCTGAATTGACGGCCCAGCGCAGCGAGCGCCGCTGGGTGGAGCTGTCCTATCTGACCGCGGCTGTGCTCGGCGTCATCATGTTGAGCACGGACTGGCTGATCGCCGGCCTCTATCCTTATTTTTTTGGTTTCTACCCCAAGGCGGGGCCGCTGCACGGCCTGCACCTGGCGCAAACCAGCCTGGTGGTCGGACGCGGCCTGTGGCTGCTCTACCGGCGCCAACAGCTGGCCGTATCGACCGCGAAGAGCCGGCTGCGCTACTGCGTGGTCAGCCTGCTGATCTATTTTCTTGCCTCGGTGGATTATCTGTGCAACTACGGCGTGCAGTTCTATCCGCCGGGGGTGCTGTTCGTGGCGGCCAGCCTGGGACTGATCGCCCAGGCCATGGTGCGGCACAACCTGCTGGCCGACCCGATCGAGGTGGCCGCCACCGTCGCGCACGAAATGCGTACGCCGCTGGCGACCATCCGCAACCAGTCGCGGGTGCTGGCCAAATGCCTGCCGGAGTTGCTGGCCGGCTATCAATACGCCGTGGAACATCAACATATCCAGCCGGTGCTGCAGCCGGCGCAGCTGAATTACCTGAGCAAGCTCACCCAGCACATCGAAGCGGAAATCAGCCGCTCCAATTTCATTATCGACATGATGCTGGCCTCCGCCCGCGCGGGCAACCTGAACCGCAGCGACTTTGCCAACCATTCCGTCAAGAAATGCGTGGATGAAGCCCTGGCCTGCTATCCGTTTGAAAATGCGATGCGCGACAAGGTGGTGGTCAAGGCAGCCGAGGACTTTACCTTCTTCGGCTCGGACGCCTTGTTGGTCTATGTGCTGTACAACCTGTTTAAAAACGCGATATACGCGATTAAATTGGCCGGACGGGGCGAGGTGGAAATAGCCTTCTTTACCAAGGGCAATAGCAAGCAATTACTGGTGACCGATACCGGTGCGGGAATACCGGACGATGTATTGCCGCATGTATTTGAACCGTTTTACAGCACCCGGCATAATGGCGGCGGCACGGGAATGGGATTGGCGTTCTGCCAGCGGGTTATTACCGCATTTGGCGGCAAAATATATTGCGAATCCCAGGCCGGAAAATATACAAGGTTTTCCGTGCTGTTTCCGCAGCGTCCGGCCTGAAGCGGAAAGCAAATACCGGATTAATTTACCGCGACTTCTTCGCCGCTGATTTTTTCCAGATCGGCTTCATCGCCCAGCACGTATATTTTCTGCTCCCGCAATACCTGGAGAATAAAAGGCTGTTGTTCGCGCAGGCGGCGCTTGAAGTCGGGAATGGAATAAAGATTGGGATTGATTTTACGCCGCAATAAACGTTCGGCGACAGGCAGGCGGGATAATAATTCGCCGTAGCTGGTGTTATCGCCGATCAGCATTAATTCCACCGGGGTATCCATGCCCTCATGTTCCTTGGCGGTGGCGCCATAAACAAAGGCCACATTCAGCACGTGTTGCAGGGGCGCCAGCGCCGAATTCAGCACGCTTACCAGGCCGAAGGTTTTCTTGACCAGGTTGCTTAACTCCCCGAACACGATGCATTCCTTGTTGGGCTTAAAGCGGCGCACGTTGCCGATGCGCTCGGACACGATGACGCCCGACTCATGCAGCCGTTTCAGCTCCCGCTGGGCCGAGGCGCTGCCCAAACCGGTCAGGCGCATGATCTCGTTCAAGTGGAATCCTTGATTGACACGTACGAATAGCAAACCCAGCAGCTTTTGCTGGGCAGGAGTGAAGAGTGCTTGAGCGATCATGAGCCAAATCTTAGCATGAACACACCACGGTCTGGCGTGTTAAACGTAGGGTTTTCCGGGTTTGCTTGCAAGAGGAAAGCCGGCACGCCATCGCCGGCGGACACGGCCGCCGCCGACGGCCCGGCCGGCGCGCATTGAACGCCGCAATACGAATGATCGCCGCTGGACGAATTTCATAATAACTCCGCTTGTCGCGTATGAAAGCGGGAAACAGGCCAAGATTAACTCCCCTCTTCGTAAATCGCGATATTCGGCCGAGTTATATTTAAAAGCGCGGAGGCTATTTAAAATGCGACCTTAAATAAAAAAACGGCACCCGAAGGTGCCGTTTTCATTTGCGGGACTAAAAGCTGAATTACGCTTCGCCGTCGTGCGGAATAACCGATTCGGTCGTTTCGACATCGCTGCTCGACATCGAGGCTTTCTCGGCCAGCAGCAGAGCTTGACGCTCTTCCACTTCCCACTGCTCTTTCTCTTTGCGAGCGCGGTGGAATGCCAGACCGGTGCCGCCTGGAATCAGACGACCAACGATGACGTTTTCTTTCAGACCACGCAGACCATCGCGCTTGCCCATAATCGCGGCTTCGGTCAGAACGCGGGTGGTTTCCTGGAACGATGCGGCCGAGATAAACGAATCGGTCGACAGCGATGCCTTGGTAATACCCAGCAGAACGTTTTCGTAGGTTGCAGGGATCTTATTCTCTGCAATCACGCGATCGTTTTCATCCAGCAGTTCCGAACGCTCAACCTGCTCGCCAACGATGTAGTTGGTGTCGCCGGCATTAACGATCTGAACGCGACGCAGCATCTGACGCACAATCACTTCAATGTGCTTGTCGTTAATCTTCACGCCCTGCAGACGGTACACGTCCTGCACTTCGTCAACGATATAACGCGCCAGCGCTTCGATACCCAGCAGACGCAGAATGTCTTGTGGATCGGCCGGGCCGTCGACAATCATCTCGCCTTTGTTCACCACCTGGCCGTCGTGGACCAGCACTTGCTTGTCCTTGGTGATCAGGAACTCGTGCTTGTTGCCGTCCATGTCGGTGATTTCCAGACGCTGCTTGCCCTTGGTTTCTTTACCAAACGCAACAGTACCGGTAACTTCCGCCAACATACCAGCATCCTTCGGCGAACGTGCTTCGAACAGCTCGGCAACGCGTGGCAGACCACCCGTAATATCGCGCGTCTTCTGCGATTCGGTCGGGATACGTGCCAGCACTTCACCGACGGACACTGCCTGGCCATCTTTCACCATGATCAGCGCGCCGACCTGGAAGCCGATCGCCACAGCGTGTTCGGTGCCGGCGATCTTCACTTCGTGGCCGTCTTCGTTCAGCAGCTTGACCTGTGGACGCAGGGTCTTGGTCAGCGAGCCGCGACGTTTCGCATCGATTACCACCAGGGTCGACAGACCGGTCACTTCGTCCACCTGACGGGCAACGGTCACGCCTTCTTCGACGTTCTCGAAACGCACCGTACCGGCGTACTCGGTAATGATCGGACGGGTCAGCGGATCCCAGGTCGCCAGGGCCGTACCGGCCTTGATGACCATGCCGTCCTTGACGATCAGGGTCGCGCCGTACGGCACCTTGTGACGCTCACGCTCACGGCCGTGGTCGTCGGTGATCAGCACTTCGCCCGAACGGGAAATGACGATTTGCGCGCCCTTGCCGTTGGTAACGTAACGCATGGTCGAGGTGAAGCGGATGGTACCGTTCGACTTCGCTTCCACCGACGATGCCACTGCCGCACGCGACGCCGCACCACCAATGTGGAAGGTACGCATGGTCAGCTGGGTACCTGGTTCACCGATCGACTGCGCTGCGACCACACCGACGGCTTCGCCGGCGTTGACCAGCATGCCGCGGCCCAGATCGCGACCGTAGCACTTGGCGCACAGGCCGAAGCGCGTGTCGCAAGTCAGCGGAGTGCGAACCTTGACTTCGTCGATCGACAGACGCTCGATCTCTTCGACCATGTCCTCGTCCATCAGCGTGCCGGCTTCGTACAGCGTAGCCTGGGTCTCTGGGTTGACGACGTCGTTGACCACCACGCGGCCGAGGATACGGTCGCGCAGCGCTTCAATCACCTCACCACCCTCGACCATCGCCTTCATCAGCGTGCCGTTGGACGTGCCGCAATCATCTTCGATCACGACCAGATCCTGGGTCACGTCGACCAGACGACGGGTCAGGTAACCCGAGTTCGCGGTCTTCAGTGCCGTATCCGCCAGACCTTTACGAGCGCCGTGGGTCGAGATGAAGTACTGCAACACGTTCAGGCCTTCGCGGAAGTTCGCGGTAATCGGCGTTTCGATAATCGAACCGTCCGGTTTCGCCATCAGACCACGCATACCTGCCAGCTGGCGAATCTGCGCTGCGGAACCGCGGGCGCCCGAGTCGGCCATCATGTAAATCGCGTTAAAGGATTCCTGGGTGGACTTGGTGCCGTCACGCTTGATGACGTCTTCCACTTTCAGTTGGTCCATCATGGCCTTGCCGACTTCGTCCGAGGTCTTGCCCCAGATGTCGACCACCTTGTTGTAACGCTCGCCGGCGGTGACCAGACCCGAAGCGTACTGCTGCTCGATCTGTTTGACTTCGGATTCTGCGGCCGAAATCAGGGTCACTTTTTGAGGCGGTACCAGCATGTCGTCCACGCAGATCGAAATACCGGCGCGGGTCGCCAGGCGGAAGCCCGACTGCATCAGTTGGTCAGCAAACACCACCGTCGCGCGCAGGCCGCACTTACGGAAGGACGTGTTGATCAGCTTGGAAATCTCTTTCTTCTTCAGCGCGCGGTTCAGCACGGAGAATGGCAGGCCTTTCGGCAGGATTTCCGACAGGATGGCGCGGCCGACCGTGGTCTCGTAACGGGTCACGGTGCGAACGAATTCGCCCGTCGCTGGATCTTTTGGATTCTCAACGATACGTACGGTGATACGGGTGGTCAGTTCCACTTCCTTGTTGTCGTAGGCACGGATGACTTCCGACACGTCAGGGAACAGCATACCTTCGTTCTTGGCGTTGATCGCTTCGCGGGTCGCGTAGTACAGACCCAGCACGATATCCTGCGAAGGAACGATCGACGGTTCGCCGTTCGACGGGAACAGGATGTTGTTCGAAGCCAGCATCAGCGTGCGGGCTTCCATCTGTGCCTCGATCGACAGCGGAACGTGGACTGCCATCTGGTCACCGTCGAAGTCGGCGTTGAATGCCGCGCAGACGAGTGGGTGCAGCTGGATCGCTTTACCTTCGATCAGGACCGGCTCGAAAGCCTGGATACCCAGACGGTGCAGCGTAGGCGCACGGTTCAGCATGATCGGATGTTCGCGGATCACGTCTTCCAGGATGTCCCAGACGACCGGTTCCTGGATCTCGACCAGCTTCTTGGCGGCCTTGATCGTGGTAGCCAGGCCCATCAGTTCCAGCTTGTTGAAGATGAACGGCTTGAACAGTTCCAGCGCCATCAGCTTCGGCAGACCGCACTGGTGCAGTTTCAGCTGCGGACCCACCACGATGACCGAACGGCCCGAGTAGTCGACGCGCTTACCCAGCAAGTTCTGACGGAAGCGGCCGCCCTTACCCTTGATCATCTCAGCCAGCGATTTCAGCGGACGCTTGTTGGCGCCGGTCATCGCTTTGCCGCGACGGCCGTTGTCCAGCAGCGAGTCGACCGCTTCTTGCAGCATGCGCTTTTCGTTGCGCGTGATGATCTCTGGAGCGCGCAGCTCCATCAGGCGTTTCAGACGGTTGTTACGGTTGATCACGCGGCGATACAGATCGTTCAGATCCGAGGTCGCGAAACGGCCGCCGTCCAGCGGGACCAGCGGACGCAGTTCCGGCGGCAGCACCGGCAGCACTTCCATGATCATCCACTCAGGCTTGATGCCCGAACGCTGGAACGCTTCCAGCACTTTCAGACGCTTGGCGTATTTCTTGATCTTGGCTTCGGACTTCGATTCCTTCAGTTCCACGCGCAGGGTCTCGGCATCGCGGTGGATGTCGATCGAGCGCAGCAGTTCGCGGATACCTTCAGCGCCCATGAAGGCGGTGAAGTCGTCGCCGTACTCTTCGTACTTGGCGGCGTAGTCGTCTTCCGACATGATCTGGCACTTCTTCAGCGGGGTCATGCCTGGATCGGTCACCACGTATGCTTCGAAGTACAGCACGCGTTCGATGTCCCGCAGGGTCATGTCCAGCACCATGCCCAGACGGGATGGCAGCGACTTCAGGAACCAGATGTGGGCGGTCGGCGAGGCCAGCTCGATGTGGCCCATGCGCTCGCGGCGCACCTTGGCCAGCGTGACTTCGACGCCGCACTTTTCGCAGATCACGCCGCGGTGTTTCAGGCGCTTGTACTTACCGCACAGGCATTCGTAGTCCTTGATCGGGCCAAAGATCTTGGCGCAGAACAGACCGTCGCGCTCAGGCTTGAAGGTACGGTAGTTGATGGTTTCCGGCTTTTTAACTTCGCCGTAGGACCACGAACGGATTTTTTCAGGCGAAGCGAGACCGATCTTGATCGCGTCAAAGGTCTCGTTCGTCTGTACTTGCTTGAATAAATCGAGCAGTGCTTTCATGTATCACTCCAGGTAGTGATGAATTCTTTAAACTGCCCCGCCGGCAACGACCGGCGGGGCCCGTGCGTGATGTCTTAGTTGCGTTCCAGGTCGATATCGATACCCAGGGAACGGATCTCTTTCACCAGCACGTTGAACGATTCCGGCATACCGGCGTCGATCACGTGGTCGCCCTTGACCAGGTTCTCGTACACTTTGGTACGGCCGTTCACGTCATCCGACTTAACGGTCAACATCTCTTGCAGCACATACGATGCGCCGTATGCTTCCAGTGCCCACACCTCCATCTCACCGAAGCGCTGGCCGCCGAACTGGGCCTTACCGCCCAGTGGCTGCTGCGTCACGAGCGAGTATGGACCGGTCGAACGCGCGTGCATCTTGTCGTCGACCAAGTGGTGCAGCTTCAGCATGTGCATCACGCCGACGGTGACCTTGCGCTCGAACGCTTCGCCGGTGCGGCCGTCGTACATCGTGACCTGATTCTTCGATGGGGTCATGCCCAGCTTGGTCGCGATCTCGTCCGGATACGCCAGATCCAGCATGCGGCGGATTTCCGACTCGTGCGCGCCGTCGAACACCGGCGTAGCGAACGGAACACCCTTCTTCAGGTTGTTCGCCAGCTTCATGATCTCTTCGTCGTCGAACTGGTCCAGATCTTCCGGACGGCCATTCTCGTTGTAGACGGTGGTCAGGAACTTGCGCATCTCTTCGACCTTGATCTGCTGTTGCAGCATCTCGCCGATACGGATACCCAGGCCCTTCGCTGCCCAACCCAGGTGGGTCTCGAGAATCTGACCCACGTTCATACGGGACGGAACACCCAGCGGGTTCAGCACCACGTCGGCCGGCGTACCGTCGGCCATGTATGGCATGTCTTCCACCGGCACGATACGGGAAACCACACCCTTGTTACCGTGGCGACCCGCCATCTTGTCGCCCGACTGCAGGCGGCGCTTGACGGCCAGGTAAACCTTGACCATCTTCTGCACGCCAGGTTGCAGCTCGTCGCCCTGGGTCAGCTTCTTGCGCTTCTCTTCGAAGGCCAGGTCGAACTGGTGGCGCTTCTCGTTGATCGATTCCTTGATCGCTTCCAGCGCGGTGGCCGATGCGTCTTCCGCCGGGCGGATGTCGAACCAGTGATACTTGTCCAGATCGGCCAGGTATTCCTTGGTGATCTTGGCGCCCTTGGCCAGCTTCTTCGGACCGCCGTTGACGACTTGGCCGATCAGCATTTTTTCCAGACGCTGGAAGGCATCGCCTTCCACAATACGCATCTGGTCGTTCAGGTCCAGGCGGAAACGCTTCAGTTCATCGTCGATGATCTGTTGCGCGCGCTTGTCGCGAACGATGCCTTCACGGGTGAAGACCTGGACGTCGATCACGGTACCGATCATGCCCGATGGCACGCGCAGCGAGGTGTCTTTCACGTCCGAGGCTTTTTCGCCGAAGATCGCGCGCAGCAGCTTCTCTTCCGGAGTCAGCTGGGTTTCGCCCTTCGGCGTCACTTTACCGACCAGGGTGTCGCCCGCTTGCACTTCCGCGCCGATGTAGACGATACCGGACTCATCCAGACGAGCCAGCTGGTTCTCAGCCAGGTTCGAGATGTCGCGGGTGATTTCTTCCGCGCCCAGCTTGGTATCGCGTGCAACAACGCTCAGCTCTTCGATGTGAATCGAAGTGTAGCGGTCGTCCTTGACGACGTTTTCCGAGATCAGGATCGAATCTTCGAAGTTCAGACCATTCCATGGCATGAAGGCCACGGTCATGTTCTGGCCCAGAGCCAATTCACCCAGGTCGGTCGATGCGCCGTCGGCGATCACGTCGCGCTTGGCCACACGGTCGCCTACCTTGACGATAGGACGCTGGTTGATGTTGGTGTTCTGGTTCGAACGGGTGTACTTGATCAGGTTGTAGATGTCCACGCCGACTTCGCCAGCTTGCGCTTCGTCGTCGTTGACGCGGATCACCACACGGCCCGCATCGATGTAGTCGACGATACCGCCGCGCAGCGCCTGCACGGTGGTGCCCGAGTCGACTGCCACGGTGCGTTCGATACCGGTACCGACCAGTGCTTTCTCTGGGCGCAGGCAAGGTACGGCCTGGCGCTGCATGTTGGCACCCATCAATGCGCGGTTCGCATCATCGTGTTCGAGGAACGGAATCAGCGACGCCGCCACCGAAACGATCTGGCCCGGCGCCACGTCCATGTACTGGATGCGCTCTGGGGAGACCAGGATGGTTTCGCCGGCTTCACGGGCCGAGACCAGCTCGTCGCTCAGCATGCCTTCGTCGTTGATGGTCGCGTTCGCCTGAGCGATGATGTAGCGGCCTTCTTCAATGGCGGACAGGTAGTCGATCTGGTCGGTGATCTTGGAGCCTTCGACCTTGCGGTACGGGGTTTCCAGGAAGCCGTATTCATTCAGGCGGGCGTACAGCGCCAGCGAGTTGATCAGACCGATGTTCGGGCCTTCAGGCGTTTCAATCGGGCACACGCGGCCGTAGTGGGTCGGGTGCACGTCGCGGACTTCGAAGCCTGCGCGTTCGCGGGTCAGACCGCCAGGGCCCAGGGCGGAGACACGGCGTTTGTGCGTGATTTCCGACAGCGGGTTGGTCTGGTCCATAAACTGCGACAGCTGGGACGAACCGAAGAACTCGCGGATTGCGGCCGAGATCGGCTTCGAGTTGATCAGGTCGTGCGGCATCAGGTTGTCCGCTTCGGCCTGGCCGAGGCGTTCCTTGACGGCGCGCTCAACACGCACCAGGCCGGCGCGGAACTGGTTCTCCGCCAGTTCGCCGACGCAACGCACGCGGCGGTTACCCAGGTGATCGATATCGTCGACTTCGCCGCGGCCATTGCGCAGTTCCACCAGGATCTTGATCACGGCCAGCACGTCTTCGTTCGACAGCGTCATGGCGCCGGTCAGTTCATCGCGGCCGATGCGGCGGTTGAACTTCATGCGGCCCACGGCCGACAGGTCGTAACGGTCGGCGCTGTAGAACAGGCCGTTGAACAGCGCTTCGACGGAGTCTTCCGTTGGCGGTTCGCCAGGACGCATCATGCGGTAGATCGCGACACGGGCGGCCATCTGGTCGGCGGTGTCGTCGATGCGCAGGGTTTGCGAAATGTAGGCGCCCTGGTCCAGGTCGTTGGTGTACAAGGTCTGGATTTCGGAGATGTTGGCTTCGCGCAGGCGGCCCAACACGTCTTCGGTCAGCTCATCGTTGGCGGACGCGACCACTTCGCCGGTCTCGGGATCGACGATGTTCTTGGCCAGCACGCGGCCCAGCAGGTAGTCTTCCGGCACGGAGATGTGCTTGATGCCGTTCGATTCGATGTCGCGCACATGCTTGGCGTTGATGCGCTTGTCCTTCAGGACCAGCGTCTTGCCTTCCTTGTTGACGATGTCGAAACGCGCGACTTCGCCACGCAGGCGCTCGGCGACGAATTCCATTTCCGCGCCTTCGGAGCGCAGGTTGAAATTGTCGAACACGAAGAAGTTCGCCAGGATCTGCTCGTGCGACATGCCGATGGCCTTCAGCAGGATCGTCACTGGCATCTTGCGGCGGCGGTCGACGCGGAAGAACAGGATGTCTTTCGGGTCGAACTCGAAGTCCAGCCACGAACCGCGGTAAGGAATGATACGCGCGGAGAACAGCAGCTTGCCCGACGAGTGGGTCTTGCCGCGGTCGTGCTCGAAGAACACGCCAGGGGAGCGATGCAGCTGCGAAACGATAACGCGCTCGGTACCATTGATCACGAACGAACCGGTAGTGGTCATCAGGGGCAGTTCGCCCATGTAGACTTCCTGTTCCTTCATCTCTTTGACAACCGGCTTGGTCGGCGATTCCTTGTCCAGGATCACCAGGCGCACCTTGGCGCGCAGCGGCGACGCGAACGTCAGGCCACGCAGTTGGCATTCCTTGACGTCAAAGGCGGGGTCGCCCAGGACGTACGACAGGAATTCGAGACGCGCAAAGCCATTGTGCGAAACGATAGGGAAAATCGAGGTAAAGGCCGACTGCAGGCCGTCGTTCTTGCGTGTCGACGGTGCTACGTCTTCTTGCAAGAAACTATGGTAGGACTCGAGCTGGGTAGCCAGCAGGAACGGAACGTGGTGAACGTTGGCGCGCTTCGCGAATGATTTGCGAATGCGTTTCTTCTCAGTAAATGAGTAGTGCATGGACACTCCGTGAGTGACAGAAAGGATAAAAAATTCAGGTTTTGCCAGTGCACTATTAGCCACTTCAGCAACAAGATCGGCTGCATGTCACACAGACGAAACCTGAAACTTCTACCATTTCCAGCTGATTCGATAAAACTGCGGCGTTGGACAAACGCTACAAATACGACGAGGACGACAAAGGAGCCAAAGCCGGATTTCCTCCCTTTCAGAAGGAAATCCGCAGCTTTGGCTCGAGGCGCTAACTAGTAGCCGCCGTACAACTTGATTACTTCAGGTCGGCCTTGGCGCCAGCTTCTTCCAGCTTCTTCTTAGCGGCTTCAGCGTCAGCTTTCGACAGGGCTTCTTTAACGGTCTTAGGAGCGCCATCAACCACGTCTTTGGCTTCTTTCAGGCCCAGACCGGTGATTTCGCGAACTGCTTTAATAACGCCAACTTTGTTTGCGCCGACTTCGGTCAGAACAACGTTGAACTCGGTCTGCTCTTCAGCAGCCGCTGCGGTTGCGCCGCCAGCTGCTGGAGCAGCCATTGCAGCGGCCGAAACGCCGAATTTTTCTTCGAAAGCTTTGACCAGTTCGTTCAGGTCCATTACGGACATTTCGCTAACTGCGTTCAGGATGTCGTCTTTGCTAATTGCCATTTGAAACTCCAATAATTTTTTGATTCGTTAATACATCAGATTGGTACTTGAGAAAAAAACCGGCGGCTTACGCTGCTGGGGCTTCTTCTGCGGCCACTTCGGCAACAGCTGGAGCACCTTCGGATTTTTTCGCTGCCAGAGCAGCCAGACCACGTGCAAAGCCCGACACCGGAGCCAGCATAACGCCCAACAACTGCGAAATGAGAACTTCACGGCTAGGAATGCTCGCCAACGCTGCAACAGCTGCTTTATCCAGCTGCTTGCCTGCGTAGTTACCTGCGGTGATGACCAGTTTGTCGTTGGTTTTAGCGAAGTCAGCGATGACTTTAGCTGCTGCAACGGCATCGTCCGAGATCGAGTAGATCAGAGGACCGGTCATGCTGTCTGCCAGGCTGGCGAACTGCGTGCCTTCGACGGAGCGACGAGCGAGGGTGTTTTTCAACACTCGCAGGTACACGCCTTGAGCGCGCGCTTTGGCACGAAGTTGCGTCAAGTGAGCAACCTGGATGCCACGATATTCGGCCACGACGATAGTTTGCGCAGTTGCTACTTTTGCGGAAACTTCGGCGACAACGGCCTTTTTGTCATTCAGATTGAGACCCACGGTCAACCTCCTTAAATGATGACGGGCAAACTGCCTGCCATCGGTTCGAACAACGGCGTCCGAGGTTTAGGAGTCCAATGGACTACGAAACTTGATCGGGTACACCATCTGCGTTGGGTGAAAAATTCAATTAACTGAGTGCCTGCCTGATGCACCCGGCCCAACGGTCTTTGATTGCCTGGCCGCCGTTGCAAGCAACGACGACCAGCCCAAAGAACTGCCCCGCGCTTTTCAGCGCAGGGACTTAAACTTTTACGACTTAAGCAGCCAGGGTAGCCTGGTCAACACGGACGCCAGCGCCCATGGTCGACGACAGGGAAACCTTGCGCAGGTAAACACCCTTGCTGGTGGCTGGCTTGGCTTTGTTCAGTGCGTCGATCAGGGCAACCAGGTTGCTCTTCAGATCTGCGTCAGCGAACGATTTGCGGCCGATGGTCGCGTGGATGATACCGGCTTTGTCGGTACGGTACTGAACTTGACCGGCTTTCGCGTTTTTCACGGCGGTAGCGACGTCAGGGGTTACGGTGCCGACTTTCGGGTTAGGCATCAGGCCACGTGGGCCCAGGATCTGGCCCAGGGTACCAACGATACGCATGGTGTCTGGCGAAGCGATGACGATATCGAAAGGCATGTCGCCGGCTTTGACGCGCTCGGCCAGGTCTTCCATACCAACGACGTCGGCGCCGGCTGCTTTAGCCTGCTCTGCTTTTTCGCCCGAAGCGAACACAGCAACGCGAACGGTCTTGCCGGTGCCGGCTGGCAGCACGACGGAACCGCGAACGACCTGGTCCGACTTCTTAGGATCCACGCCCAGCTGTACCGACACGTCGATCGATTCGTTGAACTTGGCGGTAGCCAGTTCTTTGATCAGAGCGACTGCGTTGTCGAATGCGTAGGTTTTGGTGCTATCAACTTTGGCTTTGATAGCTTTAGCGCGTTTGGACAGTTTTGCCATGATTACAGACCTTCCACCGTGATGCCCATCGAACGTGCGGAACCAGCGATGGTGCGTACAGCAGCATCCATGTCGGCAGCGGTCAGATCTGGGGTTTTCAATTTAGCGATTTCTTCAGCTTGAGCGCGGGTCAGCTTGCCGACTTTGTCGGTATGTGGCTTGGCCGAACCTTTTTGCACGCCCGAGTGCTTCTTGATCAGGAAGGTTGCTGGTGGGGTCTTCATCACGAAGGTGAAGGACTTGTCAGCGAACGCGGTGATCACGACTGGGATCGGCATGCCTGGTTCCATACCTTGGGTCTGCGCGTTGAACGCTTTGCAGAATTCCATGATGTTCAGACCGCGTTGACCCAGAGCTGGACCGATCGGTGGGGATGGGTTTGCTTTACCAGCTGGCACTTGCAGCTTGATAAAACCAATGATTTTCTTTGCCATGATGGCTCCTATCTTGGATATGAGTAGTAGCGCCCCACCATGCGCAATTGCAGGGCGGGGCTCCTCTTTGCCAGATTTGTCAGGTTTTTACACCGTCGCCCGTTCTGGCGAACGGTCCTGCTTATACTTTTTCTACCTGGCCGAACTCAAGTTCCACCGGAGTAGCGCGGCCGAAAATGGTAACCGAGACGCGCACTTTGGATTTCTCGTAATTGACTTCCTCGACATTGCCGTTGAAATCGGTGAACGGGCCATCCTTGATGCGGACTTGCTCGCCCACTTCGTACAGCACTTTTGGCCGTGGCTTCTCGACACCCTCTTGCATCTGCTGCATGATCTTGTCGATCTCGCGCGCTGGAATCGGGGTCGGCTTGTTCGATTTGCCACCGATGAAGCCGGTCACCTTGTTGGTGTTTTTCACCAGGTGCCAGGTTTCGTCGGTCATTTCCATCTCGACCAGCACATAGCCAGGGAAGAAACGACGCTCGGTGACGGACTTCTGACCGTTGCGGACTTCGACCACTTCTTCGGTCGGCACCAGGATCTGGCCGAACTGGTCCTGCATGCCCGCGCGCTCGACGCGCTCCATCAGGGCGCGCTGGACGCTTTTTTCCATGCCGGAGTATGCGTGTACAACATACCAGCGCTTATTGCTGACAGGTACGCTGATTGGCGCTGCGCCAGCATCTTGTGCCGGAACTTCGCCCGGCACTTCATCTTGCACATTTTCGCTCATTATTTTCGTATACCCAGAATGACGTCGTACAACAGGAACTCGAGTGTCTTATCCGTGCCCCACAGGAACAGCGCCATCACCAGCACGAAGGCAAACACGATGCCCGTGATCTGGGTAGCTTCGCGACGAGTAGGCCAGACGACCTTTTTCGTTTCGCGTACGGCTTCTTTGGCGAAATTCAGGAATTCACGGCCAGTCGTCGAGGTCCACAAGAGCAGAACGGCAAAAGCCAAACCAGCTACAAGTGCGCCTGCGCGTACGAGAGCTGGTTTGTCTGACAGGTAATAAAACCCGACCACACCTGCGATTGCAACGGCTATTGCCAGAGCAACCTTAATCTTGTCATTCGACGTGCTGACGGTCTGCACGGATTGATTTGACATTTATATTTACTTTCGGTGCCCTGCACCTGAAAACGGTGGCAGGGACGGAGGGCATCGAACCCCCAACCTTCGGTTTTGGAGACCGACGCTCTGCCAATTGAGCTACGTCCCTACGTAAAACTACAAAGGATATCGATTATACCACCAGAGACGCCCCTGGTGGTATTACCAGTATTCCTTAAGCGATGATCTTCGCTACAACACCTGCACCAACGGTACGGCCACCTTCGCGGATTGCGAAGCGCAGACCTTCTTCCATCGCGATCGGGTTGATCAGCTTGACGGTGATCGACACGTTATCGCCTGGCATAACCATTTCTTTGTCCGCTGGC
>Ga0209646_1000247_pt1 | contig 54824 bp, 47 predicted proteins | sample AraplaL_Col_mTSA_FD_184259 | JGI IMG/M metagenome (GOLD analysis project Ga0209646, IMG submission 184259) | Arabidopsis root microbial communities from the University of North Carolina, USA - plate scrape CL_Col_mTSA (SPAdes) (version 2) | ecosystem: Host-associated > Plants > Roots >...
TGCGGTAGCTGATCGGGAAATCGGCGCCGGCCATGGCGGTGGCGCGGGCGTCGGCGTCCTGCGTCAGCTTCTGCCATTCCTTGCCGTGGGCGGCGACCTGCGACAGTAGCGAGACGATGGTGTTGCGGGTGATGCGCACGCGGGTCGGGTAGTCCTTCCACGAATGGGTTTCGACCAGCATCGCGAAGCGGTTACGCATCGGGAAGTAGCCGGTCGAGAAGCGCGGCGTCGCCATGCTGTCGACGAAGCCGGAGGTCGGATCGTCGTCGGTGGCGAACGAGATGTAGTACGGCTTCGGATCGGAGCCCTGCGCCTTCAAGTCGGCCATCACGGCGGTCTGCAGCGCCGCGCCGGCGCGCTTGAGTTCCTCGTCGCCGCCGTGCACCGGCTCGACCTGGATCGAGACGTCCGGCTGGAACTTGGCGCCGTCGGTGACGTGCAGGTCGATGTAGGCCAGCGGATCCCAGGCGTTCACCAGCGCCAGCATGGACTGCATCTCCGGCGCGTCGCCCTTCACGTAGTCGCGGTTCAGGTTGAAGTTCTGCGCCGTGGTGCGCCAGCCCATCTCCACCGGGCCGCGCTGGTTCGGACGGTTCCATTTGCCAAAGCGCTCATGGCCGTCGACGTTGAACACCGGGACGAACAACAGCACCTGCTTGTCCAGCGCGCCCGGCGCGGCCTTGTTCTCCAGCGCCTCGCGCAGCGCCAGGAAGCCGGCGTCCTTGCCGTCGATCTCGCCGGCGTGGATGCCGCCCTGCACCAGCATCACCGGCAGGCCGCGCTTCTTCGCCTGCTCGGCGGTCAGCGCGCCGGTGCGCGAGACGGCCAGCGCCAGCATCGGCCGGCCCTCCGGCGTGCGGCCGAATTCGAAGCAGCGCACCTGCTTCGGATACGCCTTCTGGAAGCGCGCGCACAGGTCGACGACTTCGTCGTAGCGGCCGGTGTTCTGGAAGCCGGAACGTTCGGCGATGGTGCTCAGGGAGGTGGCGGCGGGTGCTGCGACAGCCAGCGTGGAGGTGGCGGCAAAGGCAAGCAGAATGGCGGAACGTATCATGGACAGGCTTCCAGCAAGGGTTGAGTGGCCAATGCCCGGCGGGAGCGGCCCGCCGGCATCGGATGCGCTGGAAATTATAGTCGGCTTTGCGCGTCAGCGATTGCGGATCGAGATTTCCTTCACCTGCGGCCGCACCAGCTGCATGGCGCCGTCCTTGGCGCCGGCCTGCATGCGGTTGAATTGCGGGGCCAGCGGACAGACGCCGTTGGCGCGGTAGTTGAGCGCCGCGGCGAGCATGCGCTCGGACGGGTCGCCCAGCGCGCGCGTCAGGTCGTCGTCCACGCGGCAGGTCGGCGCGAAGCCGTCGGCGTAGTCGCCGAAGCCTTTGTTGTTCACGCCCTGGTACTCGATCGCGAAATATGTGGTGCCGCAATTGGAGGCCGGAATGAAGGCATACGGCTTGCCGCAGGTTTCGCCGCCGATCAGCGTGACGTCGATGTCGATGCCCCGCAGGCTGTTGATGACGGACTCGCTGGCCGAACAGGTGCCGGGCGTGGTCAGGATGGTGACCCGCTTCAGGCCCAGGTAAGGCAGCGGAGAACCCAGCGGCACCTGGTCCGGCGCCTTGTAGCCACGGGCGGCGGTCAGGAATTTCGACGGCGCGTCCTGCTTGGTCTTGTCGTTGGCGCGCAGCTGTTCGAAGGTCTTGCCGGCGGTCGGTCCCGGCCCGGCGATCATGTAGGCTAGCTCGCTGGCGATGTCCAACAGGCCGCCGCCGTTGTAGCGCATGTCCAGTACCAGGTCGGTGACGCCGGCGGTCTTGAAGCCGCTGAAGGCCTTCACCAGCTGGCCTTCCGCCACCGCATTGTGCTCGTTGAACTGCAGGTAGCCGACCTTGCCGTTGACCGCGTCGAGCAGCTTGACGTTTTGCACCGGCGGCGCGGCCACATGCTGCGACGTCAGGGTGACCGTGAGCAGAACGCCGTCGCGGCTCAGCACCATGCGGTGGGCTTCGCCAGCCTTGACGGGGAACAGGCCGGCGTTGAGCGCGGCGACGCCGTCGGTGCTGTTGTCGCCGATGGCGACGTCGTCGACCGAGACCAGCAGGTCGCCGCGCTGCAGGCCGGCCAGGGCGGCCGGGGAATCGGGCGCCGTCATCGCCAGCGTCCACACGCGCCGGGCGGCGCCATCGGTGCTGCGCATCCAGGTCAGGCCGTAGCCCAACTCGACGCCGGCGTCCGACATGGCCCGCCAGACGTCGGTCGGATAGGTGAAGTGGAAGCGGTCCTTGGGCCGGCCGGACGCGGTGATCACCGGCGTCTTCAGGTCGGCGAAGTAGTCGACCGCGCTTTTGTAGTTCTCCATCTTGAGGTTGGCCGGGATCTCGTTGTACCAGAGATAGCTGTTGTCGTAGAAGGAGCGCAGCCATTTCAGCTCGTCCATCAGCGTGCCCTGGACTTCGATCGAGGAGCTTGGGCGCGGCTTCTCGCAGTGCGAGGCCAGCACGAACCAGTCGCCCGTGTAGTCCACCGGCGGCGGCACAGGCGGGGTGACCGGTGCAACCGGAATGGCCGGGGTGGACTGCGCCGGCGGGGCATCGCCGCCGCAGCCGCTCAGCAAGGGCAGCGCCAGCGCGGCCGCGAAGACAAGGGGAGTGATTTTCATCGCAAAATTATAATCCCCAATCCACGCCTGCGTATCTATTTGGCAATCTTTCTTACAATTTAGGCCTGCAGGTCGGGATCGGCCTTGAACACGCCGGCGATCCAGTCCGCGAACACCCGCAAGCGCGGCGACGCCATGCGGCCCTGCGGGTACAGCAGCGAGATCGGCATCGGCGTGGGCGGGGTCGCGGCCAGCACCTCGACCAGCGCGCCGCTGGCCAGATGCTGGCGCACCTGGTAGCGCGCCGCCTGGATCAGGCCCATGCCCTGCAAGGCGCAGAGGACGTAGGCGTCGGGATCGTTGACCGCGATCGTGCCGGGCACCTCCACCATCGTCACGCCGCCATCGACCACGTAATCCCAGGCGAAGGCGCGGCCGGTGCGGCCGGAAAAATGCGTCACGCCGCGATGCGATGCCAGGTCGGCCGGGGTTTGCGGCACGCCGTGCGCGGCCAGGTAGGACGGCGCGGCGCAGGTCAGGAAGCCCATGTTGCCCAGGCGCCGCGCGACCATCGCCGAATCCTGCAGCTCGCCCACGCGCAGCGAACAGTCCAGGCCTTCCTGCGTCAGGTCGGTGAGGCGCTCGTTCAGGCTGACCACCAGTTCGATGTCGGGATACTCGCGGCAAAAGCCGGCGATGTGCGGCAGCACCGCGTGGCGGCCCACAGCTCCGGGCAGCTCTACCCGCAGCTTGCCATGCGGCTTGCCCCGTCCGTGCCCACGAAACGCGCCCTCGGCATCCTCCACCGCCTGCAGGATCTCCAGGCACTTCCTGAAGTAGTCGGCGCCGTCGGGCGTGAGCGACAGGCGGCGCGTGGTCCGCTGCAGCAGCTGGGTGCCGAGGAAGGCTTCCAGTTTCTTGATGGTCGCCGTGAGCGCGGCGCGCGGCAGATCCAGCGTTTCGGCGGCCCGCGTGTAGCTATTGGCCTCGACGATGCGCACAAAGGTCTGCATGGCCTTGAGCCTGTCCATGATTGTTCACATTATATGAAAAGTATAAGGCCATTATGCCCTAATTATCTTCGCTCCGGTTTTGCCTAGAATCTGCCCATCCCCACTTACTTACGGAGTCATCATGAGCAACCCCGCACAAGACGACATCAGCCCCGGCATGGTGCTGCTGCTGGCCGCCGCGACCGGCCTGATCGTCGCCAACCTGTACTACGCGCAAACGCTGGTCGGCCCGATCAGCGCCGCCACCGGCCTGTCGCCGCAGGCGGCTGGCCTGATCGTCACGCTGACGCAGATCGGCTACACCCTCGGCCTGCTGTTCGTCGTGCCGCTGGGCGACCTGCTGGAAAACCGCCGCCTGATCGTCACCGGCCTGCTGTTCACCTCCGTTATGCTGGTGCTGGCCGCGTTCAGCACCAGCGCGTGGATGTTTTTGAGCGCCGCGCTGGGCATCGGCTTGGGCTCGGTGGCGGCGCAGATCATCGTGCCGTTCGCCGCCCATCTGTCGAAGGAAGCCACGCGCGGCCACACGGTCGGCAAAGTGGTCAGCGGTCTGCTGCTGGGGATCATGCTGGCCCGCCCCGCCGCCAGCCTGATCGCCGATGCCAGCAACTGGCATGTGGTGTTCGGCGGCGCCGCCGTGCTGGTGCTGGCCGTGGCCTTGGTGCTGCGCGCCAAACTGCCGCTGCGCGTGCCGACCGCCACGATCAGCTACCCCGCGCTGATGGCGTCCCTGTGGCACCTGTTCCTGCGCACGCCTGTGCTGCGCCGCCGCGCCGCCTATCACGCTGGCCTGTTCGGTTCCTTCAGCCTGTTCTGGACCGTGACCCCGCTGATGCTGGCCGGCCCGCAGTTCCACCTGTCGCAGACCGGCATCGCGGTGTTCGCGCTGGTCGGCATGGCCGGTGCGGTGGCCTCGCCGGTCGCCGGCCGCCTGGCCGACGCCGGCCACACGCTGATGGCCACCGCCGCCGCGCTGGCGCTGGGCGTGGTGGGCTTCGCGCTGCCGATGGTGGCGCCTGAATCGCGCAATGTGGCGCTGGCGATGCTGGTGATCGCGTCCATCGTGCTGGACATGGGCGTGGCGGCCAACCTGGTGCTGGGCCAGCGCGCCATCTTCTCCCTGGGCGCTGAGGTGCGCAGCCGTCTCAATGGCGTGTACTTCGCGCTGTTCTTTGCCGGCGGCGCGCTCGGCTCGGCGCTGGGCGGCTGGATGTTCGCCACCCACGGCTGGCACGCCGCGCTGTTGACCGGCATGGCCTTCCCCGGCCTGGCACTGCTGTACTGGGTGACCGAGTATGCCGCCCATTCGTCGGCGCTCAACGCCGGTGTGAAGGTCTAAGGCAGTGCCAACGCCGCCGCGTGTGCGGCGGCGAATCCGCCGGGCGCCACGCCCATCTCGCGGCGGAACATGGAGATGAAGGCGCTCAGGCTGTCGTAGCCCAGCTCCAGCGCCACGGCGGTGACGGCGTGGCCGGCCGCCAGCAGCTCCACCGCCCGCATCAGGCGGGCGCGCTGGCGCCAGTCGCTGAAGGACAGGCCGGTCTCCTCCACAAAGCGCCGCGTCAACGTGCGCGGGGCGATGGCAGCCCAATCGGCCCACTCATTCAACGAACGCGCATCGGCCGGATCGGCGGCCAGCGCCAGCGCGATCTTCAAGGCGCGGCGGTCGGTGGGCATGGTCAGCACCAGCTGTTCGCGCGCGGCGGCCACCAGTTCGTCCAGGATCACCGCTACGATGCGCTCCTGTGCAGGAGCTAGCGCAGGCGCCCGCGGCCATGTGCTGGCGCGCAGCACCGCCTCCCTCAGCAAACCAGAGACCTGGAACACCTGCGGCAGCGCGGGCAGCGCGGCGCAGGCGTCCGGCGCGACGTAGACGCTCCAGCCGCTGGTCGGCCCGTGCGCATCGAGGCCGTGCGGGTGATGCGGCGGCATCCAGATCGCATACCCGGGCGGCACCACCAGGCGCTCACGCTCCGTGCCGATGGTCAGCAGGCCGCTCAAGGCGCCGATGGCCTGGCCGCGCGCGTGGCTGTGGGTCGGCGTGTGGCGCATGTCGCCGCCCGATAGCGCGGCGAACAGCAGCGGACCGCCATCGGCATCGGCGCGGGCGGGATCGATCAGGGGAGATGGCTTGGCTTGCATGCGACACATTATGGCATCGCCGCGCAAGCCAGGCCACCGGCGCGCTGTCAAGATGAAGTCCTCATCAACCCAAAAGGAGTTTTCATCATGCGAGCAGAAGACGTACTGCCAGACCACATCAACAGCGGAGAGTTCAACGGCGTCACCGTGAGGAAGGGCACCGTCGGCGCCTTCCTGGCCAACGCCCGCACCTTGCAGGCGAAGGACAGCTCGGAACAGGCCCGCGCCGAAGCGCGCGCCGACATCATCGACGGCCTGCCGGGACTGGCGGCGCTGGGCGTTCTCGATATCTTCGAAATCAGGGATCCGGCGCTGCGCGAACTGGTCGCGCAGCACCGGTCAGCTTAAGAGCCGAAGTGGTAATTCAGCTCGACCCAGCCCTGGCGGCCGGTCGGGCTGTAGTTACCGACCGGGTAGTAAGGCCAGCCGCCGCTGGTGTCGGGCTTGACCTTGTTGAACAGGTTGTTGACCGCGACCGACACCGTGGTGCGCTGGTTCAGCTGATAGACGATGCTGGCGTTGGCCAGCGTGGTCGGCGACAGGAAGGCCGTGCTGGCGCCGTTGGGTACCTTGCCGTAGCGCTGCAGGAACAGGGTGTTCGACCAGTCGCCCACGTTCCACGTCAGGCTGGCATTGAGCTTGTCGCGCCAGTCGGCGTTGCTCAGGTCTTCCAGGTCGTCGATCACCTCGTCGCCTGAGAACTGGCGCGACTTCTTGTTCAGCGTCTTGGAGTAGGCGCCCTTGGCGATCCATACGCCATATGCCTGCGTGCGCAGCACGTACTTGCCGCTGATGTCGATGCCGCTCACGCTGGTCGACGCGGCGTTGATCGGGCTGACGCGGATCTGCCGGATCTCGCCCGGCTTGTTCAGCGCCGTCAGCGGATTGCGCACCACGCGCGCGATGGTGTCGGCGCAAGTCGGCGAGGTCAGGTCGTTGGCCGAGCGGCAGCGTGCCTCATCACGCAGCAGCTTGTCGGCGCTCAGGTTCGTGACCAGGTCATCGATCTTGATGTTCCAGTAGTCCAGCGTCAGGTCGAAGTTGGCGCTCGGCGACCACACCGCGCCAAGGCCAGACGAACGGCCCTTCTCCGAACGCAGGTCCTTGCTGCCGGACTGCTCGTAGTCCGCGCCCGGCGACACATTGGCGAACTCGCATTTCTCGACCGGCTGGCCGGCCTTGGCGCAGCGGTAGTAGTCGGTGGTGGACGAGTAGTAGCCGGTGCCGCGCGCCTTGAAGATGTAGTTCATGTCCGGCGCGCGGAAGCTGGTCGAGTGATTACCACGAACCAGCAGCTGCGTGGCAGGGCGCCATTCCAGGCCGGCGTTGTAGGTCAGCTTGCCGTCGTTGCGGCCGGCGAAGCTGTAACGGTCGTAGCGGCCGGCCAGCGTGGCGTCGAGCTTTTGCAGCAGCGGCACGTTCGCCTCCAGGCCCAACGCGTAGCGCTTGCGGGTGCCGGCGGTGACGTCGGACGGCGTCACCGTGTTGAAGTAGCCCTGGTTGATGCGCGGGTCTGGCGTATTCGAGAAGCCCTGCTTGCCCACTTCCGCCACCGCCGCCAGCTTGACCGGGCCGGCCGGCAGCTGGAACGCCTCGCCGTTAGCGCTGATGCTGGCGGTGTTGGTCCACGACTTGTCGTTGCTGACCGAGGTGCCGGTGATGCTGTCGAATTCCGCTGGCGTCAGGCGCCGCGTCAGGCGTGCCGGATCGGGCGCATAGATCGCCACGCCGTCCGCATCCACGCCCAGCTTGGGGCCGAGGAAGAAGCTGTCGATGTTCGACAGCGCGCGCGGCGTGTGGCTCTCGCTCTTGTACTGCGACGCGGTGTAGGCGGCCTCGTACTGCCAGCCGGTGCCGGGTATGCGGCCCTTGGCGCCGAAGGCGATCGAGCTGGCCTGGTCGTCCCAACTGCGGTTGTAACGCTGCACGCCGCCGATTTCCTCCGGCGCGATATAGCGGTTCCAGGCCTCGTAGGTGCCGCTGTTCCTGTTCCAGAAATAGCTGTCGGCGGTCGACGCCGATGTCCACGATGGCCCGCGCGTGTTGTTGGCGCTGCGGTTCTGGCCCAGCAGCGCTTCGGCGAACAGCGTGGTGTCCGCCGACAGCTCGTAGTTGGCGCTGCCGAACAGATTCTGGCTACTGTTCTTGGTCTGCGTGGTCCAGTAGGTCGGCCCGACTTTTCCACTGCCGCAGTAGCTGCCGGCCTTGCCGGTGTACTTGACGGTGCTGCCTTCGAACAGGTCGCCCAGGCTGGCGCAAGCCTCGCCCGGATCGACGTACTTGCCGGTGTTGACGTTCTTGCGGCCCAACAGCGGAGTCGGCGCCACGCCGGTCTTGGCGCTCATGAATTCGCGGTCGCGGCTCCACAGCGGATCGCGCTCCAGGAACTCGGCGCTGAACAAGGTATTGAGCTTGCCGAAGCTTTGGCCGCCGGTCAGCTGCAGGCGCTGGTCGCCGCCGCCGCCGCGCGAGGTGCCGCCGACTTTGACGTTGACGTCCAATCCCTCGGCCTGTTTTTTCAGGATGATGTTGACCACACCCGCGATGGCGTCCGAGCCGTAGACGGCGGAAGCACCGCCGCTGAGGATCTCGATGCGCTCGACCACACTCGATGGAATGTTGGCCAGGTTGGTGAAGTTGACCGTGCCTTCATACGCGATCGGGAAGTCCGCCATACGGCGGCCGTTGAGCAGCACCAGCGTGTGGTTCGGACCGAGGCCGCGCAGGCTGATGGTGTTGGCCGATGGCGTAAAGGTATTGCCGTAATCGGCACCCTGGGTGAAGCCGCTGTTTTGCGTCAAATTGCTGAGTGCATCGAAGACGTTCTTGTAACCTTGCTTGGTGATGTCCTCGCCGGTGACGACGGTGACGGGCGAAGGCCCTTCCAGGCTGGCGCGCGGAATGCGCGAGCCGGTGACGACGACGGCGGGCGGCGTGGCGGTGACTGCAGTGACTGCGGCCGCGTCCTGCGCTTGTGCCAGCGCGGGAGCGGCGGCCCCGCACAGCAGGGCGATAGCGCCTGCCGCCAGAGGCTTCAATTCAAATTGTGTTTTCATTGAGGTGATCCGGGTGAAGAATGGGACGCCACCTTAGCAAGCAGCCGGTCAAACCTGAACGAATGAATTCGCGATTGCTTATGCATTATTTTGTGGTCTAATCTGAGGACACGCGCCCCCAAGGAACACACCCATGACCTCCACCACCTCCGGCCCCAAATGGGGCATGGCCATCGACCTTGAACGCTGCATCGGCTGCCACGCATGCTCGGTGGCGTGCAAGGTCGAGAACTCCGTCTCGCTCGGCCACTTCCGCACCAAGGTGTACTACTACGATTTCGCCGCAGTCAATCCGTTCAACCACCAGCCGACCACCAAGCGCGCCTTCCTGCCGACGCTGTGCATGCAGTGCGAGGACGCGCCCTGCCTGGACGCCTGTCCCAACGACGCCATCGTGCGCGGCGCCGACGGCATCATCCACATCGACGATACCGCCTGCGACCGCAGCCGCGATTGCATCAAGGCCTGCCCCTACGGCGCCATCCACATCGATCCGGTGGCCGAGGTGGCCGACAAGTGCGACTTCTGCTCCCACCGGCTGGCAGCGGACATGGAGCCGGCCTGCGTGGAGGTATGCCCCGCCGATGTCTTCGCGTTCGGTGACCTGAACGATCCGGCCAGCCCGGTCAGCCAGTTCCACGCCAAACACCGCCAGCAAGTGGCGCCGCTCAAGCCGGAGGAGAAAACCAAGCCGCTGGTGCAGTACCGGGGACTGGGCGGCGTGGTGCCGCGCGCGATGGCGCACAAGGTGCCCAAGGGCCGCAGCCACGACCCGTTCTCCTACGAGATCGACACCTGGGACCAGCTAAAGTCAGCGTTCCCAAAACCGAAGGGAGCATGAATATGGACCGGCGGGGATTCATCAAAGGCGGCATCGGCTCGATGGCAGGACTGGGACTGGGCGAAACCATCCTGTTGACGCCCAACGCCGCACAGGCGCTGAACTACCGGCCGCTGGCCAACGGCGACCAGCGCAAGGTCAAGAACGACTACCGCAACGCCAAACGCGTCACCAGCGTATGCCTGAACTGCTCGACCGTGTGCGGCATCGAGGCCTTTGTCCAGGATGGCAAGGTGATCAAGATTCGCGGCAATCCGCTCGACCCCAACATGGGCAGCCACATGACCTGCGCCAAAGGGCAGTCCGCGCCGACCATCAACGACTACCCGGAGCGCCTGCTGTACCCACTCAAGCGGGTGGGCGCGCGCGGCGAGGGACTGTGGAAGCGCATCAGCTGGGACGAGGCCTACGCCGAGGTGGCGGACCGCATCAAGGCCAGCATCGCCAGCGGCCATCCGGAGCGGGTGGCGCTGCACCAGGGCCGCTCCCGCATCGACGCGGAGATCAACCGCTTCCTGAGCGCGATCGGCACGCCGGTGCAGCTGAACCACCGCGCGCTGTGCTCCTCCAACAAGCGCGCCGCCAACTACGTTTCGCTCGGCGAGACCGACTGGGAATCGATCGACGCGGAGCGCTGCAAGTACTTCCTCAACTTCGGCGCCAATTTCTACGAGGCTCACCAGGGCGGCCTGCATCTGGTGAGCCGCATCGTCAAGGCGCGCTTCGACCATGGCGCCAAGCTGGTGACGTTCGACGTGCGCTTGTCCAACACGGCCGGCCGCAGCGACGAATGGCACCAGCCCTTCCCTGGCACCGACGGCGCGGTCGCGCTGGCGATGGCACATGTGATCGTGCGCGAGAACGAAATCGATCATGACTTCATCGACAAGTTCGTGCAGCCCGGCCTTGAGACCATCCGCGGCTGGCTGGCCCCGTGCACGCCGGCGTGGGCGGCCAAGCTGTCCGGCATAGCCGCCGCCGACATCGAACGGCTGGCGCTGGAGTTTGCGCGCAAGCGCCCCGCCGTCGCGGCCTTCACCAATCGCGGCACCGGCGCCCACTACAACGGCTTCAACTCCGAGCGCGCGGTCGTCATGCTCAACGCGCTGGTCGGCTCGGTGGCGCGGCCCGGCGGCTACTGTTATGGCCTGGAGGAGAAGCTGTCCACCAGCCGCTATCCGCTGCCGCAGCCCGTGCCGCCGTTGCCCAAGATCCGCACCGACCTGGAAGATCCGCAGGAATGGCCGCTGGCCAACCGCTGGCAGAAGATGAAGGTCGGCCAGATCGTCTACGACTATCTGCGCCAGGGCCGGGCCAAGCTGGACGTCTACCTGAGCTACACCATCGCCTCGCCGATGACGTGGCCGGAGGGCCGCACCACCACGGTGGAAGTGCTGAAGGATGAGACGCTGATTCCCTTCCACGCCTGTTCGGATGTGGTCTACTCCGAGATGGCCCACTATGCGGACCTGATCCTGCCCGATGCCACCTTCCTCGAACGCTGGGGCCTGGACATCCGCAACAACCTGGAGCTGACGCACTTCGTCACGCTGCGCCAGCCTGTGGTGCCGCCGCCGGGCGAGGCGCGCAGCTTCGCCGATGTGCTGTTCGATATCGGCCGCCGCCTCGGTCCCGAACAGGCGAAGTACTTCCAGTTCGGCAGCCACGAGGACTTCGTGCGCATCCAGTGCTCCAAGCTGCCGTCCACGGGACCGGACGGCAAGCAGTTCAAGGACGGCTTCGAATACATGAAGCACTACGGCGTGTATGTCGATACCTCGCAACCGAAACCGTACGAGGTGTTCCAGAAACCGCTGAGCGGCAAGCAGCTTGACAGCAGCCGGGTGGATGCCGCCAGCGGCGTGATCTACCGCCCCAACGACAAGGGCAAGGACAGCGCGATCGGCCTGATGGCGGGCGGCGCGGCGGTGCGCGGCTTCGCCACGCCGTCGCGCAAGTTCGAGGTGCACGCGCCGGAGGTGACGTTGGTGGCGAAGACGCGCGGCTTTGACGACGACGGCATGCCGACCTTCGTGCAGATTCCGTCGCACCGCAACCTGCCGGCGGACCGCTTCATCCTCAGCACCTTCAAATGGAACGTGCATACACAGGGCCGCACCGCGTCGCAAAAATACCTGAGCGAGATCGTGCACGACAACCCGATGTGGATCAACGTCGCGACGGCCAAGAAGCTCGGCCTGAAAAGCGGCGACATGGTGGAACTGACCACCTACCGGCCGCAGTCCGGGCCGGCCGGCCAGGCGGGCCTGCAGGCGTATCGCGGCAACGGCGAGAAGATCGGCTCGGCGCGGATGAGGGTGTTCGTCACGCGCGGCATTCATCCACGCGTGGTGGCGGTGTCGAATTCGCTGGGCTGGATCAGCGGCGGGCGCGCCGCCGAGGGACGCAACGGACGGCGCGTCGAAGTGGCGGCGCAGGGGATAGGCCCCGAGGCGGCCAAGGCCTTCGGGCCGGCGCCGGCGATCGATGACCTGAACGCCGGCGTTTGGTGGGACAAGAAGAACGGTGGCCGGGGCAATGGCGTCAACATCAACGCCCTGCTGCCGATCAACCCGCAGCCGCTGGTCGGCATGCAGGCCTGGTTCGACACCGTCTGCTCGCTGCGCAAGGTGTAGGCCGGACGGCCAGGCGAAAAAAACGGCCCCGCGAGGGGCCGTCGTTTTTTATGCAGCGTTGGTGTGGCTGCCGGCCGGCTTGCCGAAGGCCGCCAGCAATGCCGCCTCCTTCTGCTTGGCCGCCTTGAAGTGACGCTCCTTCACGTGGCCGTAGCCGCGGATGTCTTCAGGGACACTGGCGATGGCCACGGCCTGCGACAGGTTCTCCGCCGTCAGCTTGGGCAGCAGCGAGGCCACGGTATCGCGGTACTCGTCGATCAGCGCGCGTTCCATCTTGCGCTCCGCCGTGTAGCCGAAGATGTCCAGCTTGGAGCCGCGCAGGCCCTTCAGCTTGGCCAGCATGCCGAACGCCTTCATCATCCACGGGCCGAATTCCTGCTTGATCAGGTGGCCTTCGGCATCGTGCTTGGCAAACAGCGGCGGCGCCAGGTGGAACTTCAGCGTGACGTCGCCTTCGAACATGCCGGCGATCTTCTGCTGGAACGCGCCGTCGGTGTACAGGCGCGCGACTTCATATTCGTCCTTGTACGCCATCAGCTTGTAGTAGTAGCGCGCCACGGCTTCGCTCAGGCGGGTGGTCTTGCCCAGCTTGGCCTCTTCCGCGCGGACCTGGTCGACAAACGATTTATACTGTTTAGCATAATCCGCGTCCTGGTAGGCGGTCAGCAGCTCCACGCGGCGGGCGACGATGTCGTCCAGCGTCTGGATGCGTTTGAACTCGATCACCTTGGCCGGCGTGGTCAGCTTGGTCACGGATGCCAGGTCGTGCGCGGCGGTGCGACCCCAGTTGAAGGCCGCCTTGTTGAAGCCCACCGACACGCCATTGAGCTCGATCGCCTTGATCAGCGATGCTTCGCTCAGCGGCACATGGCCCTTCTGGAACGCGTAACCCAGCATGAACATATTGGTGGCGATGGAGTCGCCCATCAGCGCGGTGGCGATCTGGCCGGCGTCGACGAAGTCCACCAGCTCATTGCCGCAGGCCTTGACGATTTCGCCGCGCGAGGAAGCGTCGGGGAACTGCCAGTTCGGATTCTTCACAAACGCCGCCGTCGACGAGCCGGTCGAGTTGATCATCGCATGCGTGCGGCCTTCGCCCATGCGCGACAAGGCGTCGCGCGAGGCGGTGACGATCAGGTCACAGCCCACCACCAGGTCGGCGCTGCCGGTGCCGACGCGGGTCGAGTGCAGGTCGGACTGCTTGTCCGCCAGGCGCACGTGCGACATCACCGGGCCGCCCTTCTGGGCCAGTCCGCTCATGTCCAGCACGATGGCGCCCTTGCCTTCGACGTGCGCGGCCACCGCCAGGATCTGGCCGACCGTCACCACGCCGGTGCCGCCGATGCCGGTGATCAGGATGCCGTACGGCGTGGCCGTCGACGGCAGCACCGGCGTAGGCAGCACCGCTTGCGGCGCCTCGCCGACAGCGGCCTTCTTCGGCTTCTTCAACGCGCCGCCTTCCACCGTCACAAAGCTCGGGCAGAAACCGGTGGTGCAGGAGAAGTCCTTGTTGCAGGACGACTGGTTGATCTGGCGCTTGCGTCCCAGTTCCGTCTCCAGCGGCTCCACCGACAGGCAGTTGGACTGCACGGAACAGTCGCCGCAGCCTTCGCAGACGGCTTCGTTGATGACGGCGCGCTTGGCCGGATCAGGGTATTCGTTACGCTTCCGGCGGCGGCGCTTCTCGGAGGCGCAGGTCTGGTCGTAGATCATGGCCGACACGCCCGGCTTGTCGCGCAGCTCGCGCTGAACGTCCATCAACTCGCTGCGGTGGCGCACGGTGACGCCCGGCGCCCAGTTGTAATCGGACGGGTATTTTTCCGGCTCGTCGGTGACGACGATGATCGGCGTGACGCCTTCGGCGGCGATCTGGCGCGAGATCATGCCCGGGTCCAGCGGACCGTCGAACTGCTGGCCGCCGGTCATGGCGACGGCGTCGTTGAACAGGATCTTGTAGGTGATGTTGACCTTGGCCGCCACCGCCGCGCGGATCGCCAGTATCCCGGAGTGGAAGTAGGTGCCGTCACCCAGGTTGGTGAAGACGTGCTTCTCGTTGGTGAACGGCGCCTGGCCGACCCAGGTCACGCCTTCCGCGCCCATGTGGGTGAAGGTGGAGGTTTCGCGGTCCATCCACAACACCATGTAGTGGCAGCCGATGCCGGCCAGCGCGCGCGAGCCTTCCGGCACCTTGGTCGAGGTGTTGTGCGGGCAGCCGGAGCAGAAGAACGGCGTGCGGTCGGTTTCCGGATTCGGCTTGGACGGCAGCGTTTTCAGCGCCAGCTCCTTCGCTTCCAGGAAGGCCACGCGCTCCTGCACACGCTGCGCCACCGGATGGCCGGCGCAGTAGTGGGCGATGCGCGAGGCGATGGCGCGCGCGATCTGCGCCGGGTTCAGTTCATAGGTGGCCGGCAGCAGCCAGTCGCCGTGGCCGGTCTTGCCCTTGTTGCTCCACTCGCCGGTGTCGTCGAACTTGCCGACCACGCGCGGGCGCTGGCCGTCCGGCAGGTTGTACAGCTCTTCCTTCAGCGCGTATTCGAGGATCTGGCGCTTCTCTTCCACCACCAGGATCTCGTCCAGGCCCTTGGCGAATTCGTGCACGCCGTCCGCCTCCAGCGGCCAGGTCATGCCGATCTTGTACAGGCGGATGCCGATGTCGGCGGCGGCCTGCTCGTCGATGCCCAGGTCGGCCAGCGCCTGGCGCGTGTCGAGGTAGGATTTGCCGGCGGTGATGATGCCGATCTTCGGCTTCGGCGAATCCCAGATGATCTTGTTCAGCTTATTGGCGCGGCAGTAGGCCAGCGCGGCGTACCACTTGTAGCTGTTCATCCGCACTTCCATATCGAGCACGGTGTCCGGCCAGCGGATATTCAAGCCGCCGGCCGGCAGCTCGAAGTCGGTGGGCAGGTTGATCTGCACGCGGTCGGGATCGAAGTCCACCACGGCGCCGGATTCGATGATGTCGGTGACGCACTTCATCGATACCCACAGGCCTGTGTAGCGGCTCATGGCCCAGGCGTGCAGGCCGTAGTCGATGTACTCCTGCACCGACGACGGATACAGCACGGGGATGCCGCAGGCGTTGAGGATGTGGTCCGACTGGTGCGCGGTGGAGGAGGACTTGGCCGCGTGGTCATCGCCGGCCAGCACCAGCACGCCGCCGTGCTTCGCGGAGCCGGCATTGTTGGCGTGCTTGAAGACGTCGCCGCAGCGGTCGACGCCGGGGCCTTTGCCGTACCACATGGAGAAGACGCCGTCGTATTTGGCGTCCTGGAAAAGATTGGTTTGCTGCGTGCCCCAGACCGCGGTGGCGGCCAGGTCTTCGTTCATCCCGGGATGGAACTTGACGTGGTGGGCGTCCAGGTACTTCTTGGCCTTCATCGCCGTCATGTCGACGCTGGTGACGGGGGAGCCGCGATAGCCGGTGATGTAGCCGGCGGTGTTCAGGCCTGCCTTCAGGTCCCGTTCGCGCTGCATCATCGGTAGCCGGATCAGGGCCTGGGTGCCGGTCATGAAGGCCCGGCCGCGTTCCAGCGTCCACTTGTCGTCTAGCGAAATTTCGTTGTCCGAGTGCGTGCCCGGCTCCAGTTGCGAGCCCTTGTGAGGTGCGTTCATTGTGTCTCCATTATTCTTTAAGCCATGCGCTATAGGGCCGGTTTGGCCCAGTAGCGCGCGATCCGCCGGCCCTTGTGGAGACGGCGGAACGGAAAAATGCGGTTTTTTACAGGGTACCACAGGCCTGCGCCCCGTTCTGTGCGGGGCTGCGGGCTTTACACCCTTGATCCTTATGCTGCTGGGTCTTTCAACACGCCGCGCTTGATCTGATCCAGCTCGATCGATTCGAACAGCGCGCGGAAATTGCCTTCGCCGAAACCTTGATCGCCCTTGCGCTGGATGATCTCGAAGAAGATCGGACCGATGACGTTCTGGCTGAAGATCTGCAGCAGCAGTTCGCGTTCGTTCTCGTTGCTGTGGCCATCGATCAGGATGCGCAGGCGGCGCAGGTCTTCCAGGCGCTCGCCGTGGTTCGGCAGGCGGCGGTTGACCAGTTCATAGTAGGTCTCGATCGTGTCCTGGAAGGTGATGCCGGTCTTCTTCATCCCCTCGACGGACGAGTAGATGTCGTCGGTGCCCAGCGCGATGTGCTGGATGCCTTCGCCGTGGTACTCGTCCAGGTATTCGGCGATCTGCGATTTGTCGTCCGACGATTCGTTGATCGGGATGCGCACCTTGCCGCACGGCGAAGTCATGGCCTTCGACTTCAGGCCGGTCAGCTTGCCTTCGATGTCGAAGTAGCGCACTTCGCGGAAGTTGAACATCTTCTCGTAGAAGTCCGCCCATTCCTTCATGCGGCCGCGATGGACGTTGTTGGTCAGGTGGTCGATGTAGGTCAGGCCATGGCCGACCGGGTTGGCGACCGCGCCCGGGATGGCGACGAAGTCAACGTCGTAGATGCTGATGTCGCCGATGGCGCCTTGCTCGCCGCCGTTCTTGCCGCGCCAGCGGTCGACCAGGTAGATCAGCGAATCGCCCACGCCCTTGATGGCGGGGATGTTCAGTTCCATCGGGCCGTTCTTGTTGTCGAAGCCCCAGGCGCCCTGCTCCAGCGCGCGCTTGTAGGCGAAGGCGGCGTCCTGCACGCGGATCGCGATGGCGCACACGGACGGGCCGTGGTGGCGGGCGAAGCGCTGGGCGAAGGAGTCCTGCTCGGCGTTGATGAGGAAGTTGATGTCGCCCTGGCGGTACAGGGTCACATCCTTATGGCGATGACGGGCGATGGCGGTAAAACCCATGCTCTCGAACAGCGCACCCAATGCTTTGGGATCGGGTGCGGCGTATTCGACGAATTCAAAACCATCGGTCCCCATCGGGTTGTCCCAAGGCGTAAATTTCATGCAAGTCTCCTTCTTTGAATAGCGCACAGTATAGTCTCGGTCCGACAGCAGTAAATTGCAAACAATTCCCATGGGTGGCGGTTTGCGCAATAATATTGCCTGAACCAAGAATTTTTGAGGTATTTATGACCAAGATTGCGCTGGACAAAACCGACCGTAAGATTCTGTCCATTTTGCAGGCGGACGGGCGGCTGTCGAACCAGGATGTGGCCGAGCTGGTGGCCTTGTCGCCGTCGCCGTGCCTGCGCCGCATCAAGCGGCTGGAGGAGGCGGGCGTGATCCGCCAGTACGTGGCGCTGCTGGATCCGGACAAGATCGGCCTGGGCCTGCTGGCCTACGTCAACGTGCGGCTGGAGAAGCACAGCGAGGCGGCGGCGCACAGCAACGCCCGCGCGCTGGGCGCGCCGAACGCGCCGGTGTCGCCGCGCGCGGATTTCGCGGTGTCGGTGGAGCAGTGGCCGGAGGTGGTGGCCTGCTACGCGATGACGGGTGAGATGGATTACCTGCTGCGGGTGCACGTGGAAGACATGGACCACTTCTCGCGCTTCATGATGGCGACGCTGCTGCGCCATCCGGCGGTGCTGGACGTGAAATCCTCGTTCGCCCTGCAGCGCATCAAGGACACCACCGCGCTGCCGCTGGTATAAAGGAGGATGGCTGGCCGGATGCGCGGCCGGCCGGATTTCAACCTGGCAGCAATGGAGGATGGCAATGTTCCATTTTTCAAGTTACTTCTCGGAAGAGGACATAAAGCGGATTTGCAACAGGATGTCGATGAGCGTCGACGAAAGCCCACATTTGTCTCCGTTCGGCCAACGCATTATGAAATCCGTGCACTTCACGGAGTCCGACCTTGAACGCATCGTGGCTAAGCTTACCAAAGACCAGGTAAAGGACTAGCCCATGCTGAACATATATGCCGAGCTAGTCAAAGGCGACTACGACGTTCCAGGAGCCCTTGCATATGCCGTGTACAAACGCAGCAAAGCAGAATGGCGTGCGAACTTCCCATCCACCCATTACGGGGACGAGCCAACACTGGCGGACGAGGCGGAATTTATCGCAATCTGCATGCTGCCCGAAAATCTGGCCAATTTAAAGCAACGCGGAGAAAAGCTTGCACGAGATTTTGCCGCTAAATCTGTAGAGGAAAAGATGGAGGCCATAGAGGCCGTGGTCATGCAGTCGGAAGTGATACGTGGGATTTTCGTGCTGGATGATCGGATCAAGCAGGGCTTCGCAAGTATAGAGAAAAAACTGAACGAGAAAAAAACGCTGCGGGCTTGGGGGCGGGATATTGTTACTGCCTTTATCGCGGGCCTCGGCGTCATCCTGGCGGTCGGCCTGCTGTTTAACGGGTATGTGCGCTTCGCTGCGATCAATGCCGCTGCCGAGAAGGCGGTGGGCATTGATCTGGAGACTCAGCAAAGGAAGGCGGGGCCGCTCAGGAAGTGAGGTGGCGGCTCAGATGCTGGACGAAGGGCTCCGGCGCCAGGAAGCCGATCACGCGGCTGTTCGGAATCTCCTTGCCGCCGTTGAAGAGGATGATGCCCGGTGGCCCGAACAGGCCGAAACGCTTCATCAGGGCCTTGTCGTCGGCGCTGTTGGCGGTGACGTCCACCTGGATCAAACGCACCTGCTTCAACTTGCCGCTGACCGCCGGCTTGGAGAAGGTGAAGCGCTCCATCTCCTTGCAGGACACGCACCAGTCGGCGTAGAAGTCCAGCATCACCGGCGTGGTGCTGGAGGCCAGCACCTGATCCAGTTCGGCCACGGTCTTGATGCGGCTGAAGCGGATCTCGTCGCCAGCCGGCGCGGCGCCTTCCGCACGGGCCAGGCCCAGGTGGCCCAGCGGTTGCAGCACGTCGCGGCCGGAGCTGGCGGCGCCCGTCAGTTCAAACAGTCCGGCGAGCAGGAACGCCAGTCCCAGGGTCTTGCCGACATATGCACCCAAGCCAGCGCCACGTGCCGCGGGCAGCGGCTCGAACACATGCAGGAATACTGCGCACAGCAGCGCGAACACGCCCCACAGCGCCATCATCACCGGCACCGGGAACACCGGTGTCACCATCCAGATCGCGACCGCGATCAGCAGCAGGCCGAAGATCTTCTTCACGCCGTTCATCCATGCGCCGGCACGTGGCAGCAGGCTGCCGGCCGAGATACCGGTCAGCAGCAGCGGCACGCTCATGCCGACCGCCATCGAGAACAAGGCCCACCCGCCGGTCCAGACGTTGCGGGTCTGGCTGATGTAGAGCAGCGCGCCGGCCAACGGGCCGGCCACGCATGGGCCAACGATCAGCGCCGACAAGGCGCCCATCACGAACACGCCGGCGAAACGGCCGCCGCCCATGTTGCCGCTGGTCGCGCTCAAGCGGCTTTGCAGGGCGCTTGGCAGCTGCAGCTGATAGACGTCGAACATCGACAGGGCCAGGCCGACCAGCAGCGCGCCGAAGGTCAGCAGCACCCACGGCTTTTGCAGCGCGCCGGCCAGGCCTTCGCCAGCCAGGCCTGCCCCCACGCCGAGCGAGGTGTAGACCAGCGCCATGCCCAGGCAATACGCCAACGCCAGCGAGAAGCCGCGCCCGCGCGATACGGCGCCCTCCCCCACGATGATCGAGGACAGGATAGGCACCATCGGCAGCACGCACGGCGTGAACGACAGCAGCAGTCCGAAGGCCAGGAAGGCCAGTCCGATGCGCCACGCGCTGCCGCTTTGCAGCGTGCGCTGGGCGAGCGAGCTGTCGTCCTCGTGGACCGGGGCAGTCGCCTCGGCGGCCGGCGCGACGGCCGGCGCGGTTGCGGCGGCGGCGCCGGTGCTGGCGTTGCTGGCGTTGCTGGCGGTAGCGGTGGTTGCGGCGGTGGCCGACGCGCCGACAGGCGGTGCATCCACCACCACCAGCTTGCCCGGCGCCGACGGATCGACGCGATAGCTTCGCGTCGCCGGCGAATAGCACAGGCCCGCGTCCGCACAACCCTGATAGCCCACCTGCAGCGTGAACGCCGCAGCCGCCGTCACCGGCAGGTTGACCACCAGCTTGTCCTGGTAAGTCTCCATCTCCTTGTTGAAGTTGGAGTCGAACTTGCGCAGCCCCGCCGGCAGCGACGGTGCGGCAATCTGCGCGCCGTCGGACTTGAAACTCAAACGGTCACGGTACAGGTGATAACCCGGCGCGATCGCCCACGACAGCTTCACCGTATGCGCATCGACCAGTTCCCCCTTCAGCTGGAATGCCTGATCCGGCTCCAGAAAGTCATCCGCCCGCGCGCCGGTGGCCAGCGCCAGCACCGCCACTATTAACGCCATCAGGCGCGTCATCCAATTGTTCATCATATCCATCCTATTCAAACATCCCTGAACAGCATCTGCCCCTGATCGTTCACGGCCAGATACCCCATATCGGACGCATTCAAAAAATTCAGACCATCCTGCTGCTTCAGCATCGCGATGGTGGAACAGCTGCCGGCGGCGGTCGCCATCGGCGCCAGCACGCTCACCGAGCGCCAGTACCGCACCGGCATGCCGTCGCGCGGATCGAGGATGTGGCAGTAGCGCTGCCCATCGAGCTCGAAGTAGCGCTCATAATCGCCGCTGGTGGCCAGCGCCCCGTGGCTGACCGGGATGCTCGCCACCACACTGTCCGGATCGCGCGGGTCCTGGATGCCGATGCTCCACGGCTGCCCGTTCAGGCGCGGGCCGATGAAGCGCATGTCGCCGCCCAGGTTCACATAGCCATGCCGCACACCCGCATCGGCCAGCAGCGCGGCCGCGCGGTCCGCCGCGTACTCCTTGCCGAAGCCGCCGAAATCGATCTCCATGCCGGCCTGGCGCAGATAGATATCCTCCGCGCCGCAGTCCACATTGTCCCAGCCGACCAGCGCCAGCAAGGGCTCCAGCACCTCCTTGCCCGGCACCCTGGGCTGGCGAAAATCCCAGGCCCGGCGCAGCACGCCGGAGGTGATGTCGAACAGCCCTCCGCTGGCGCCGTGCAGCGCCGCCGCGTAACCGAGCAGCGACATGGTCTCGGGATCGCAATGCACCGCCTCCCTGCCCGCCGCCGCGTTGATGCGCGAGACGATGCTGTCCGGCCGGTAGCGCGAATACTTGGTTTCGATACGCAGCACCTCGTCCATGGCGCGCTGCGCGAGCAGCGCCGCCGTGTGCGCGTCCGGCGCGGCGAACCGCAGCTCGCAGCGGCTGGCCATCGCCTGGAACGTGGTGCGGTGTATTGCGTCTACCATTTCGCGCCTACCCTTTTTTTACCATTGCCGGTTGATCGCTATCTGCACCGTCTGCGCGCGCAACGCATCCAGACCCGGACTGCCTTCGTGGAACAGGCGCCAGCTGCCGCGCTGCTGGTACACCGACGCCTTCACGTCGACGGACCACAGCTTGTCCAGCTGCTTGCTGACCTTCAGGCCCAGCGTCACCGCGCCGAAACCGGACAAGCGCTGGTCGGCCGTCATGTAGCCGTTGCCGTTGTAACCCGGCGGGAACGGCGCGCCCAGCTTCGCATCGTAGAGCGGATCGTAGTAGAAGCTGGCCGCGCTTTGCGAATACAGCCGCGCTTCCGGCGTCACGGTCCAGCCCTGCGACAGCGGCTGCACATACTCGGCGCCCAGCGTATGTCCGCGCACGCCGAAGCTGTCGCGGTAGTAGCGGTAGGACAGCCGGCTGGTGCCGCCGGTCGAAGCCAGGTGGTGGTTCCAGCGCGCCAGCAAGGTGGTCTCGTCGCGGCTGCGCGGGCGATTGTCCAATGCCTTGTAGGGATCGGAGAAATAGCCCTCGCCCTGGCTATGCGTCAGCGTCAGCTGGGCGATGTCGCTGGTGGTCAGCACCTGCGTCACGCCCAGCAGCAGGCTGGTGCTGCGCTTCTTCTCGTTGCTGACGATCTTGTTGACCGGGTTGATGTGGTCATCCGCGTGGCCGATGCCGACGGTCCACGTGGTGTTCTTGCTCTCGCTTTCCAGGCTGCCCTGCAGCGACAAGGCGCGCGACAGGTAATCGTGCTCGTTCGAATACGCCACGCCCGCCGTCACCGTGCCGCGTTCGAAATAGCGCGTGGCCGAGACGTCGCCCGCCGTGCGGTGGTCCTGCATGTGCGAGGCGCCCGAGATGGCGGTGTGGTAGCGCGGCGAAGCGCCCGACACGTCGTCCGACACCACCGACGCGCCGATGTTCCACACGCCAGCCACCGGCGCCGTGATCGACACCGACGGCGAATGCACCGTGATGCGGTCCAGGCCGGACTGGCTGTCCTTGTAGTTCAAATAGCCCAGCGTGATGGTGCCGTTGGCCGGCGGCGTTTCGGCGTGCGCCTGCACGCCCGGCAGCATCAGCGCCGCCGTCATGATGGAGGCGGCCAGGCCGCGACCTGGTGCCTTGTCTTCGTTACTTGTCATGGTGGTCCTCAATTGCAGCCGCATCCGCCGCCGCCCACACCGGCGCCGCCGGACGAGGCCTCGCGGCTGGTATAGATATGGTCGTCGAAGCGTGTGAACATATGGCCGTCGCCGAAGGTCATCTCGGTACGCGCCAGCGTGCCCTTCTCCCAGGGCTGCACATTGCCCAGCGATGCGCAGCCGGACAGGCCCGCCGCCAGTGCGATCAACAGTAGCGCCTTCATTTGACGGCTCCCAATGCGTTCTGGATTTTGCTTTCCAACTCGGCGCGGTCGGCCTCGCGGAAGCCGGAATGCTCCAGCAGCACCTTGCCGTCCGGGCCGATCAACACGCTGCTCGGCATGCCCTTGATGCCGTAGCTGCGCGGCGTGGCGCCCTGCGGATCGAAGCCGATGGCGAAGCGCGCCGGCGTCGTCGTCAGGAACTGGCGCGCATCGGCGCTGTTGGCGTCGACGTTGACGCCGACGATCTGCAAACCCTTCGCGCCATACTTGGCCTGCATCTCGTTCATCCACGGGAAGGACTGGCGGCACGGGCCGCACCACGAGGCCCAGAAGTCCACATACACCACCTTGCCCTGCAGCTTGGCCAGCTTCACCGCGCCCTCCAACCCTTGCAGGTCGAACTGCGGCGCGGCGGCGCCCTTCTCCAGCGCCCAGGCCGGGGCGGCGCCCAGCGCCACGGCCAACAGCATTGCGATCGATATCGGTTTCATGTCAGCCTCCAATGCGTTTGGTTTGACGACGGCGCCAGCCGATGGCAATCGCCGCCGAGATAATCAGGAACACCATCATCGGATCGTTGACATCGTCCGAGGCCGAGCAACCGCCACCGCCCTTGTTCACCGGCGCGGCGTTGCTGGCCGCAGCCGTGCCCTGGCCACTCAATGCGATGGTCCAGCTGCTGCCGGCCACGCTGGACTGCAAGGCCACGCTGCCGGTGCTGGCGCCGGCGTTGGCCGGTGTGTAGCTCACCACCAGGTCGCACGAGGCGCCTGGCGCCAGCGTGACCGGGAAGGCTGCACAGCCGGTGTTGTCCGCCACAGCGGCGAACGGGCCGGTGTAGGTGGCGCTGGCCAGCGTGACCGCGGCGGCGCCGCTGTTGGTCAGCGTGAAGCGGCGGGTAGGCGCAGCGCTGCCGATGACGACCGCGCCGTAGTCGAAACTCTGCGGTGCTATCGTCAGCGACGGTGCGGTGACGACGACGGCCACACCATTGCCGTTCAAGGCCAGGTGGAACTGCGCGCCACCGTCCGTCACCAGCAGCAGGTCGGCGCTGCGGGCGCCGGCGGCAACTGGTTTGAAGGCGGTGGTCAGCGTGCAGCTGGAACCCGGAGCGACAGCGGCACCGGCAACGCAAGTGCCGCCGAGGACGAAGTCACCAGGCTGACTGCCGCCCAGCGTCAGCGTAGCGATGGACAACGAAGCATTGCCACTGTTGGACAGCGTGGTCGTATGCACCGTGGCGCTGCTGCCCACTTGCGTGTCGGCGAAGATGATCGGGCCGGCTTCGGACAGCGCCGGCGTTGCCGTGGCCTGCTTGGTGCCGGTGCCGGTGATGCCGACTTGCAGCGCAGTCGCATTGGAGGTTACCGCCAGCGTGGCCGAGACAGCGCTTTCCGCCGCCGGCGCGAAGCGCACCGGCACCGAGCAGCTGGCGCCCACCGCCAGGGTGGCGCCGCAATCGCTGGTGCCCAGGGTGAAGCTTGCCGCACCGCCGGCGCTCAAGCCGATCTTGTTAAAGGTGATGACGACATTGCCGGTGTTGGCCAGCGTGACCGTCTGCGCCACCGCTGCGGCGCCGATGGTCTGCGTGCCGAAAGCGATGGCCGACGGCGTCGCCGTCAAGGCCGGCGCCGGCGTGGCGGCGGTGCCCGACAGGCCAACCGTGGCGTTGCCGTTGGAGGCGTTGGACGCCAGCGCCAGGCTGGCGGAGAACGCGCCGGCAGCCACTGGCGATGCCTGCAGCGTCACCGTGCAGTTGCCGCCAGCCGGCACCGGCGTGGCGACGGAGCAGCTGCCGCCCAGCGTGAAGATGCCGGCATTGGTGCCGCCCAGGGCGATGGAGCTGAAGGTCAGCGCGGCCTGCCCGCTGTTACTGACAGTGATGGTCGACACGGCGGAAGGAGCGCCCGTCAGCAGCGTGCCGAAATTGACGCTGGCTGCCGACAGGGCGATGGTGGCCTGCGGCGTGGCGTTGCCGGTGCCGCTCAGCGCGACGACGCTGCTGCCGCCCGTCGCGTTGTGGGTGATGGTCAGGGAAGCCGCGCGCGCGCCCGCCGCCGTCGGCTTGAAGCTGGCCTGCACGGTGCAGCTGGCGCCCGCCGCGACCGCGCCGCCATTGGCGCAGCTGCCGCCGGCGACGCTGAAGTCGCCCGCCGCCGCGCCGCCGAGGGAAATGGTGCCGATGTTGAGCGTGGCGTTGCCGGTATTGCTCAAGGTGGCGGACAGTGGGCCGGCCGTCTGGCCGATGCTGGTGCCGCTGAAGGTCAGGCTGGCCGGCGCCAGCGAGGCTGCAGGTGCAGCCACCACGTTCGGGTTGCCGATGAAGGCCGCCAGGTCGGCCAGCTCCGTCGCACTGAATTTGCCGTTGAACAGGCTGCCCATGCCGCCCTTGTTGGTGGCGATGGCGTTCTGGATCACGGACGGCTGGTTGGCCGCCGCCAGGATATTGCTGACGTTATTCGCCGGCGAGGCGGTGTGGCACGAGGCGCACGTGGCGCCGCCGGACACCGGCCCGTTCAAATACAGGCTTTTGCCGTTCAGCGCATCGGCCGCGTTGGCGCCCTGCCCCATCACACCGACCAGCAGGACCGCAGTCCACCGAAGCCGGAACACCTTTGCTAACAAGCCTGTCATCACATTCTCCTGAAGTTGATCTAAAAATTGATCTGTAATTCGCAGACAGAGATCGCAAAGGCATTCATGCCGCTGTGCGCCAGGGCGCACCAGGTCCAGCTTCGGGTGCGCTGGTAAAGCAGCGCCAGCGCCAGTCCCGGCGCCAGCACCGCCAGCGCGTGCTGCCAGCCGGAGCCTATATGCAGCAAGCCGAAAACGGCCGTCGACACCAGCACTGGTCCACCCCGCGTCAAAGGCAGGCCGCCGTTACTGGCCGCCAGCTGGCGCGTCATCCACTCCTGCAGCCCTGCCCTGACCACGCATTCCTCCAGCGCAGGCGAGAGCAGCAGCAGGCGAAGGCAGACGGCAAAGTCCGGCGCCTGCAACTGCGTGCTGCAAAAATGGGTAATCGACGACACGGGATATAGTGGTTTTGCTGCCGGTTGCGTATCTTGTCCGACCGTTCATACCCGGCCGCGCAGCAAAGGTTCTAACGAAGAGAGATTTATTTTCGGCCGCGCAGGCGGTCGAGCCATTTCGCGGCGATGCGCTTGTTGGCTTTGAGGGTGTAGTCCAGCGTGGCGAATTGCTCGTCCAGCGCTTCCTGCAGCACGCTGGCCGGGTTGGCCGGTGGCAGTTTCAGATAGGCGTCCGCCTCGCCGTAGTCGCGATGAATCTCCATGCCGGCTTTTTTCGCGATGTGCATCATCGTCTTGTTGGACGACAGGCAGTGCATGTACAGGGTGTCGACGTCGTTGTTGCGGCAGTGGATGGCGGCGCGCTCGAACAGCTTGGAGCCCATGCCCAGGCCACGCGCCGAGCGGCTGACCGAGACGCCGAATTCCGCCACCCTCTCCTTTTCGGTGACGGCGCTCTTCGATTCGTCGCGCGGCGCGAAGGCCAGGTGGCCGGCCGCCACCAGCTTGAACACGCGGTTGTACACGCCGAACACCATGTCGCGCGAGAAGTCGATGCGGTTGACGTAGTTGGCCACCTGCTCGTCCGGCAGCACGGTGCCGAAGCGCAGCAGGCGGTCGCTGTCCTCCAGGTCGAGGAAGTGCTTGAGCATGCGCCGCCGGTCACGCTCGCGCAGCTCCTTCACCAGAACCGTCGGACGGCGCTTGCCGTCCTTGTGCTTGCCCCAACGGCGCAGCGGGTTCTGGAAAAGGTCGATCGAGCTCATATTTCCGTCGCGGCCTCGTCGTCGTCATCGTCGTCGCCGGCACGCAGCGCCACCTTTACCGCCGTCACCCGCGCGCGGTGCACCAGCTCCGGGATGCGCTGCGGGTTGGCGGTGCTGGCCAGGGCTATCTCGCCGGCGTTGACGCCGCGCGCGGCCGCCAGCGCCGTTTCCAGATGCGCCAGTTGCGGGAACGGCGCATCGCGGAAGCTGGCGTTCGGGCCGATGCGGCCGCGCGAATCGCATTCGGTCGCCAGCAGCATCTGCGAGAAGCGCGCCGGCTTGCGGAAGGCGTCGCAGCGCTCCAGCAGGGTGACGATGGTGTTGGGCCGCAGCTGCAACGCGCGGCCGACGTTGCCGTGCTCGCGCGCGGTCATCACGGCCAGGTCGCGGCACTCGGTCGGCACCTTGAGGCGCTTGCAGACCTGTTCCACCAGCTTGACGCCCAGGCCTTCATGGCCGTGGTGCGCGGGCCAGTTTTCCGGCGGCGTGGCGCCCTTGCCCAGGTCGTGCATCAGGCAGGCGAAGCGCGTGGCCAGCTCGTGGCCCGCTTCCGCCGCGCAGTCGATCACCTGCAGCATGTGGGTGCCGGTATCGATTTCAGGATGCCACTTCTCCGGTTGCGGCACGCCCCACAGCACGTCCAGCTCCGGCAGGATGCGCGCCAATGCGCCGCAGTCGCGCAGCACTTCCAGCATGCGCGAAGGCTTGGCTTCCATCAGGCCGCGCGACAGTTCCTGCCACACGCGTTCCGGCACCAGCGCGTCGACTTCGCCCTGCTCCACCATCTGCCGCATCAGCGCATTGGTTTCGGGCGCCACGCGGAAGTCGCTGAAGCGGGCGGCGAAGCGGGCCACGCGCAGGATGCGCACGGGGTCCTCGGCGAAGGCGTCGGAGACGTGGCGGAAGATGCGCTGTTCCAGGTCGCGCCGGCCGCCATAAGGGTCGGTGAGCGTGCCGTCGTCGGCGCGGGCGATGGCGTTGATGGTCAGGTCGCGGCGTACCAGGTCGTCTTCCAGCGTGACGTCGGGCGAGGTGTGGAACACGAAACCCTTGTAGCCGGGTGCCGTCTTGCGCTCGGTGCGGGCCAACGCGTATTCCTCCTGCGTCTTCGGATGCAGGAACACCGGGAAGTCCTTGCCGACCGGGCGGAAGCCCTTGGCCAGCATCTCGTCCGGCGTGGCGCCGACGACGACGTGGTCGTGGTCCTTGACGGGCAGGCCAAGCAGTTCATCGCGCACCGCGCCGCCGACAACATAAATCCGCATCGTCGTCAGTCCGGCATTTCGGCGTCGTGCTTGGGCGCCGTTTCGGTTTCGGCCATCGCCTCCTCGACCCAGCGGGCCACGGCGGGATGGGCCAGCACACGCTGGCAGTAGGCGTCCAGCGCGGGCGCCAGCGACACGCCGTAGGTGCGGAAGCGCAGCACCACCGGCGCGTAGTAGGCGTCGGCGATGGAGAAGTCGCCGAACAGGAACTGGTGGTGGCCGAAGCGCGACAGGCACTCTTCCCAGATCTCGCTGATGCGGCCGATGTCGGCCTGGGTGCCGTTGGTGCGGCCCTTGCCCGGATAGCTGGCGCGGATGTTCATCGACATCGAGGTGCGCAGGTCGTTGAAGCCGGCGTGCATCTCGGCGCAGATCGAACGCGCCATCGCGCGCGCGGCCACGTCCTGCGGCCACAGATGCAGCTCCTGGAACTGCTCGGCGAGGTATTCGCAGATCGCCAGGCTGTCCCAGATCGTCATCTCGCCGGCCAGCAGCACCGGCACGCGGCCGCTGGCCGAGTAGCCGCAGATGCGGTTGGCGGTGTCGTCCTGGTCGAGCAGCACGCGCACTTCCTGGAACGGGATGCCGAAGGCGGTCATCGCCACCCACGGCCGCATCGACCACGACGAGTAGTTCTTGTTGCCGATGACGAGCGTCAGGCCCGGCTCGCGCGCGGCGGCCAGGGTTTGCGACAGGCTGGGATCTAGTTGTGTGGTCTGCATGATGCGTCCAAAGTGGTTGTATTGGTCAACGTGTATGGGTCAACGCGAGCCGAAGCTCGACTCCTGCTGTTCCTGTTCCGTATAGCCTCGCGGCGCGACGGTGCCCAGGCGCGCCTTCAACGATTGCGGCCGCCCTTCGAACAACGCCGCGTAGTAGGTGGTGTTCGACATCACGTTCTTGACATAGGTGCGGGTTTCGACGAACGGGATCGACTCGATGAAGACCGCGCTGTCCATCGGCTTGGTCAGCGTGGAGCGCCACGAGCGCAGGCGGCCCGGCCCGGCGTTGTAGGCGGCGGTGGCAAGCACCTGCGAGCCGTCCATATTCCCGAGCACCATGTTCAGGTAGTTCGCGCCCAGCAGGATGTTGGTGCGCACGTCGCTCAGCATCTCCTGCGCGAAGTCGGCCAGGCCGATCTTCTTGGCGACCCAGCGGCCGGTGGACGGCATCACCTGCATCAGGCCCGAGGCGCCGACGTGCGATTGCGCGTCCATGATGAAGCGCGATTCCTGCCGTATCAGGCCGTAGACCCAGGCCTTGTCCAGGCCGAGCGTCTGCGTGGTCGGGTGCATGATGTCGATGTGCGGCGACGGGTAGCGCTGCGTGTAGTCGACCTGGATGCGGGTGCGGTCCGAGGTGTTGACCATGCGGTCGAGGATATTGTTCTGGCGCGCGAATTCGGCGGCGGCCAGGTGTTCGCGTTCGTTCAGGCCGCGCAGGCCCCAGTTCCACTCACGCGTGCCTTCGAAGCGCAGGCGCATGCCGAAGAACTTCAGCGCGCGCTGGAAGTTGGGATTGGCGGCGATGGGCGCGATCTCGGCCTGCGTGATCGGCAGGCCAGGCAGCGGGATCGTAATCAGCTTGCCGGTTTCCTCCAGCGCCAGCAGGCCGTAGAAGTTGGACTGGTCCGAGATGCTGCGGAACAGCTGCATGGCTTCGCCGGTGGCCTGGATCGAACCCGCTTGCACCATCAACGCGCGGCCCAGCCAGTAGACCCAGGCCGGATCGGCGCGCAGCGACGCGGGCATGGCGCGGATGTTCTTCTCCACCTGCTTCCAGTCGCCGTTGCGCAGCGCGATGCGGGTCTTCCATTGAATCTGGTCGATCGACAGCGCGGCGCCGTTCGATTTCTGCCAGTACTCGGTGGTCTCCGGCGCCAGCGAATACGACGACTGCAGCGCCACCGCGGCCCAGGCCTCCTGCTGTTCCTGCGGGCTCAGTTTGGACGCGGCCTTGTTCAGCGCCAGCACCGCCAGCTTGGCGCTGGTCTTGGCCATGCGGCCGATGGCGACGATGTAGATTTCATGTTCGACGCGGCCGCTGCCCACGCCCTTGGCCAGCGTGATGGCCGGCAGGTCGACCGCCTGCACGGCCTTCTTCTCGTTCCCGTCCAATAGCGCGACGATGCGGCGCGCCTGGCCGGTGGCGTTGAATTCGCCGGACAGGCGCAGTTGCGCATACAGGTCGTCGACGTTGAACTGGCCGGCCTGGTACAACGTGGCGATCAGGCCTGCGCATGGTTCGCCGTAGCCGTTCGGCGCGGTGAGCAGCTCGCGCGCCTCGCCGGCCACCTTCTGGCCCTTGAGCGCGCGCGATTGCAGCGCGTAGCATTTGACCTGGGTGTCGTCGTTCAGCACGAACAGCGGCAGTTGCTCGTCGAAGGTGGCCCAGTCGCGCTTGCGGCCCAGGTCCAGCAGCCAGTCGTTGCGCAGGCGGTCGACGATGGCCTGGCCTTCGTAGCGCTTCATGAAATCGCGGATTTCGGCGTACGAGGCATCCTTCAGGCGCGGTTTCAGCCGATAATAATCGACGTAGGACGGAATGGAATAATCGCCCAGGCGGGCGGCGTAGAAATCGGCCTTGGATGCGTCGTCCTGGCGCACGGCGTCGCGCAGCAGCAGGAAGGAGTCGTCCGCCCGGCGGCCGTCATCGCCAAGGTCGTCGGCGTGGGCCAGGGAGCTCATGGCCACGGCAGCAAAGGCGGCGGCGCCGGCAATCCATTTTAAAGCGGAAATCAATGTGCAACTCTCTAAAGTCTTGAAAATCTGAACCTATGACCAGCGACCCTAGAATACCACGCGCCGCGACTGAACCACCAGCCCCGGTAGCTCTGCAAAAAGCCGATTTACGCAAGCAATTGCTGACCGCGCGGCGCGCGCTGGACGCCACCACGCGGGCGGCGTGGGACCATGCGATCGGCGCGCAGGTGGTCGATTGGTGGAAGGCGGCGCGGCCATCGGCGCTGGGCGTGTACTGGCCGCTGCGCGACGAGCCGGACCTGCACGCGGCGTACGCGGAACTGGCGCGCTTGGGCGCGCGGCTGCTGCTGCCGGTGGTGGTGGAAAAGCACGCGGCGCTGGAATTCGCCGAGTGGCGCATCGGCGAGCCGATGGTCAAGGATGCGATGGGGGTGGCGGTGCCGGCCGACCTGCGCCTGCAGGAGACGTATCCGCCGGCGTTGCTAGTGCCGTGCCTGGGATTCAGTCCGCAGGGCTATCGGCTGGGTTACGGTGGCGGTTTCTACGACCGCACGCTGGCGCGCTCGCCGCGCCCGCAGACACTGGGTATCGCTTACCAGTGCCTGCAGGTGCGGTTCGACAGCGACGGCCACGATGTGGCGCTGGACCGCATCGTCACCGAATCAAACTAGCCGCTGCCACAGCGCCGTGGTGGCCGCTGCCTGGTTCATGCTGTAGAAGTGCAGGCCGGGCGCGCCGCCCGCCAGCAGGCGTTCGCACAACGCCGTCACCACGTCCAGGCCGAAGGCCTTGATCGAGGCGCTGTCGTCGCCGAAGCTGGCCAGCTTCAATCGCACCCAGCGCGGGATCTCGGCGCCGCACATGTCCGAGAAGCGCATCAACTGCGTGTAGTTCGTGATCGGCATGATGCCGGCCACGATGGGCACGTCGATGCCAAGCTTGCGGGTCTGCTCGACGAACTGGAAGTAGGCGTCGGCGTTGTAGAAGTACTGGGTGATGGCGGCGTTGGCGCCGGCCTTGATCTTGCGCTCGAACGCCAGCAAATCGTCCTGCGGCGACTTGGCCTGCGGGTGCACTTCCGGGTAGGCCGCCACTTCGATGTGGAACCATTCGCCGGTCTCCTGGCGGATGAACTCCACCAGCTCGTTCGCGTAGCGGAACTCGCCGGCCGCGCCGTAGCCGCTCGGCAGGTCGCCGCGCAGCGCCACGATGCGCTTGATGTTGTGCGCCTTGAATTCCGTGAGGATCTCGCGGATCGATTCGCGCGTGCCGCCGACGCAGGACAGGTGCGGTGCGGCGTCTTCACCGGCGGCGAGGATTTCCACCACAGTGTCGAGCGTGCCGCGCTGCGTGCTGCCGCCGGCGCCGAAGGTCACGGAAAAATATTTGGGCTTGAGCTCGGACAGCTTGGCGCGCGTGACGCGCAGCTTTTCCGCGCCCTCCGCCGTCTTCGGCGGAAAGAACTCGATACTGAAATTATGATTAGCCATCTGACTTCTTCAAAAGTAAGGTAGACAGGGCCCAGGAAATCACGCTGTACAACAGTGCACCACCGATCGCCGACGCGAAGCTGTCGACGTGGAAGCCGTCCACCCATTGGGCGACCAGCCAGAACATGAAGCCGTTGATGATGAAGATGAACAAGCCCAGCGACACCACGGTCACGGGCAGCGTCAGCAACACCAGCACAGGGCGTATCAGCGTGTTGACCAGGCCCAGTACAAGAGCCGCGACGAGGGCTGCGCCTATGCTTGTGACATCGACGGAATGCATCAGGTAGGGAACTGCCAGCAAGGCAATTGCATTGATTAACCAGGTAAGGACCAAACGCATAAGATAAGCTCGCTGCAAAAAAAGGACTGGATAAAAACGGGGCCGGCGAGTTGCCGGCCCCGCTTCATGCCGGCAGATTAATAACGGTAGTGGTCTGGCTTGTACGGACCTTCTTGCGTCACGCCGATGTAGGCCGCTTGCTCTTCGGTCAGCACGGTCAGCTGCGCGTTCAGTTTCTTCAACTGCAGGCGCGCCACTTTTTCGTCCAGGTGCTTAGGCAGCACGTACACGCCGACCGGATACTTGGCGGTGTTGGCGTACAGCTCGATCTGGGCGATGGTCTGGTTGGCGAACGACGACGACATCACGTACGACGGATGGCCGGTGCCGCAACCCAGGTTGACCAGGCGGCCTTCGGCCAGCAGGATGATGCGCTTACCCGACGGGAAGATCACGTGGTCGACCTGTGGCTTGATGTTCTCCCAGGTGTATTTCTTCAGCGCGGCGACGTCGATCTCGTTGTCGAAGTGGCCGATGTTGCAGACGATGGCCTGGTCCTTCATGGCCAGCATGTGCTTCTCGGTCAGGATGTGATAGTTGCCGGTGCAGGTGACGAAGATGTCGCCGTGTTCGGCGGCGTAGTCCATGGTGACGACGCGGTAGCCTTCCATCGCGGCCTGCAGCGCGCAGATCGGATCGATTTCGGTGACCCACACTTGCGCCGACAGCGCGCGCATGGCCTGGGCCGAGCCCTTGCCGACGTCACCGTAGCCAGCGATCACGGCGACTTTACCGGCGATCATCACGTCGGTGGCGCGCTTGATGCCGTCGACCAGCGATTCGCGGCAGCCGTACAGGTTGTCGAACTTGGACTTGGTGACGGAGTCGTTGACGTTGATCGCAGGGAAGGCCAGCTTGCCTTCCTTGTGCATCTGGTACAGGCGGTGCACGCCGGTGGTGGTTTCCTCGGTCACGCCCAGGATGTGCGGCAGGCGCTTGGAGTACCACGACGGATCGATCGCCAGGTGGGCCTTGATGGCGTTGAACAGGCAGATCTCTTCTTCCGAGCCTGGCGCGGCCAGCACGGAGATGTCTTTTTCAGCGCGCGCGCCCAGGTGCAGCAACAGCGTGGCGTCGCCGCCGTCGTCGAGGATCATGTTCGAGTAGACCGCGTTGCCCGAAGCGTCGGCTGGCCATTCGAAGATGCGGTGGGTGTAGTCCCAGTATTCGTCCAGGGTTTCGCCCTTGATGGCGAACACAGGCGTGCCGGCGGCGGCGATGGCGGCGGCGGCGTGGTCCTGGGTCGAGTAGATGTTGCACGAAGCCCAGCGGACCTTGGCACCCAGCGCTTCCAGCGTCTGGATCAGCACGGCGGTCTGGATAGTCATGTGCAGCGAACCGGTGATGCGCGCGCCTTTGAGCGGTTGCGAAGCGGCGAATTCCTCACGGATGGCCATCAGGCCAGGCATTTCGGTTTCGGCAATCTTGATTTCTTTGTCGCCCCAGGCGGCCAGGGAGATGTCGGCGACCAGGAAGTCTTGTGCGGATTTGAGTACGGCGTTCATCACGCCCTCCTTTCATGTGTTGAAAAAAGTAACGTGAGCGCGGTTTGGGACTCCGAGCCTGGCGAATTCATGATTCGTCGCAACGCTCCTCGGAAGGCGCATTTTAGCACCGTTGGGCATGACGGACGCAAGAAAATCTACTTTGAGCCGACGCAAATAGACCAAATGCCGACAGCCTATAGTGATCTTTTTGTCCGGAGTACGCCATGGCATTCGACCCACGCGATGCAATCTGGAACGAAGCCCACCATTTGCAGTACAACGTCAGCTATACCGAGGAGCTCGAAACGGCGCTACTGGCGCGCTGGGTATGGCTGGACAGCGTTACCAAGATCACAGTAGCGATCTCATCCGGCGGAGCCGCCCTCACCGGCCTCGTATTCTGGAAAAATAGCGACTATACTTTTTTGTGGCCGTTATTTACTTCGATCAGCGCCTTGCTCGCGATCGTATCCAAGGAACTCTCGGTCGCCCAAAGACTCAAGGTTCATGCGACCTCGGTCAACACTTTGGCCTCCCTGAGGGCCGACATCGACTCGCTGATTATTCGCATGAAAATCAACACAGTATTCTCCATCGCGGAATTTGAGGAAAAATTACTGGCATTGCGGGAACGCTACAAGATCGATTTGACCGAATTCCCTTACGACCTGCTGCTGACTGAGCACCTGAGGGTGAAGACCCAGAAGCGATTGGACGCCAGTAGGTCGGGTAAATAATTCCGGCATCGGGAGAACAGTATGCGCAAAGACAATCAACGCGACAGATATCTGCCGCCGAATCCACCGCCGCCGCCGCCGCAGCGGCCCAAATGACAACACGCCCCGGCTGCAGGCGCAGGCCGGGGCGTGTTGATTCAGCAGATGGCGATTACTTCAGGCCGGCCGCGGCGCGCAGGATGGCGGCCTTGTCGGTGCGCTCCCACGTGAATTCCGGCTCTTCGCGGCCGAAGTGGCCGTAGGCGGCGGTCTTGCCGTAGATCGGACGCAGCAGGTCCAGCATCTGCACGATGCCTTTCGGACGCAGGTCGAAATGCTCCATCACCAGCGCGGCGATCTTGTCGTCCGGGATCACGCCCGTGCCTTCGGTGTAGACCGTGATGTTGATCGGACGCGCCACGCCGATCGCGTAGCTGACCTGCACCTGGCACTGGCGCGCCAGGCCGGCGGCCACCACGTTCTTGGCCACATAGCGGGCAGCATAGGCGGCCGAACGGTCCACTTTCGTAGGATCCTTGCCGGAGAACGCGCCGCCGCCGTGCGGGCTGGCGCCGCCGTAGGTGTCGACGATGATCTTGCGGCCGGTCAGGCCGCAGTCGCCCTGCGGGCCGCCGATGACGAAACGGCCGGTCGGGTTGACCAGGTACTTGGTGTCCACCAGCCACTCGCGCGGCAGCACCTGCTTGATGATCTCCTCGATCACCGCCTCTTCGATCTGCTTGTGCTGCATTTCCGGCGCGTGCTGGGTCGACAGCACCACGGTGTCCACCGACACCGGACGGCCGTTAACGTAGCGCAAAGTGACTTGCGATTTGGCATCCGGACGCAGCCATGGCAGGCGGCCGTCCTTGCGCAGCTGCGACTGGCGCTCGACCAGGCGGTGCGCGTAGTGGATGGCCGCTGGCATCAGTTCCGCGGTTTCGTCGCAGGCGTAGCCGAACATCAGGCCCTGGTCGCCGGCGCCTTGATCGAGATCAATCCCCGCGCCCTCGTCCACGCCCTGGGCGATGTCCGGCGACTGCTTGTCGTAGGCCACCAGCACGGCGCAACCCTTGTAGTCGATGCCGTAGTCGGTGTTGTCGTAGCCGATGCGCTTGATGGTCTCGCGCGCAACTTGAATATAATCAACGTTGGCGTGCGTGGTAATCTCGCCGGCCAGCACCACCAGGCCGGTGTTGCACAGGGTTTCGGCGGCGACGCGGGCTTTCGGGTCCTGGGCCAGGATGGCGTCCAGGATGGCGTCGGAAATTTGGTCGGCGACCTTGTCCGGGTGGCCTTCCGAGACGGATTCGGAAGTGAAAAGATAATCGTTTGACATCGCAAGCTCCTGATACTGGTTGAGAATGTTTTGTCGCTAACCAATACGGCTTGCGACGCTTTAGCGACATTTATATTCCGCTTCGCAAGTTGTCTGTTAACTCAGCGGATACTGCATACGTGGTATTTTACGCTTCTTAAAAAATTTTGGCACGGCAACAGAAGCCAAAAGCACCCTCTATTAGACGAATTACACATGCTTGTACCAATTTTCCGATTCCTCTCCATCTTCCCCTTGCCGTTTTTGCACGCTCTGGGCGCGGCGCTGGGCTGGCTGGTCTACCTGAGTTCGCCATCCTACCGCCGCCGCATGCGCGACAACATGGCGCAGGCCGGCTATTCCGCGCACCTGTCGGCCGCCATCGCCGAGGCGGGCAAGAGCATCGTCGAGCTGCCCTTCATCTGGTGCGCCCAACCGGAGCGGGTGTCGCGCCACGCCACGGACGAGAACTGGGCCATCGTTCAGGCCGAGCTGGACGCCGGCCGCGGCATCGTGTTCCTCACGCCCCACCTGGGCTGCTTTGAAATCGTCGCGCAGGAAATCGCGCTGCGCACCGAGCTGATGGTGATGTACCGGCCGCCGAAAAAGGCCGCGCTGAAGCCGCTGATCGAGGGCGCCCGCGCGCGCGACAACCTGCTGCTGGCGCCGGCCAATATGTCCGGCGTGCGCATGCTGGCCAAGTGCCTGAAGAAGGGCAAGCCGATCGGCCTGCTGCCGGACCAGGTGCCGCAGGAAGGCGAAGGCGTGTGGGCCACGTTCTTCGGCCGCGCCGCCTACACCATGACGCTGCCGGCCAAGCTGGCCCAGCTGGGCGACGCCACCGTCATCGTCACCTACGCCGAAAGGCTGCCGGGCGGCAAAGGCTATGTGATCCGCTTCGTGCCCTTCGACGGCACGCTGGAGGGCAGCGCCGCCGAGCAGGCGCAGGCCATCAACCACGCCATGGAGCGCCTGATCGCGCGCAGCCCGAGCCAGTATTTCTGGAGCTACAACCGCTACAAGGTGCCGGCCGGCATAGACGCGCCCACCCCGGCACCTACGGCGGGAGAACAGGCATGAAGCTGTTGTTGGGAATCATGTGGCTGCTGCACTGGCTGCCGCTGCCGGTGCTGGGCCGTTTCGGCGACGCCGTCGGCAGCCTGCTGTTCGTGGTGATGCGCTCGCGCCGCCACATCACGCTGACCAATCTGCGCCTGTGCATGCCGGAGCTGAGCGAGGCCGAGCGCACCGCCATCGGCCGCCGCCACTTCCAGGCGTACTCGCGCAGCGTGTGGGAGCGCGGCATCCTGTGGTGGGCGTCGGAGGAAAGATTGAAGCGCCTGATCAAGGTCGAGCCGGGCCCGGTGCCGGTAGAGGAGATGACGTCCAAGCCGACCATCCTGCTGTGTCCGCACTTCGTGTGCCTGGATGTGGCGGGCGCCTCGATCGCCATGGTGGCCAGCGCCTCGTCGATGTATGTGCAGCAAAAGAACGCCACTTTCGACAAGGTGCTGCGCGCCGGCCGCGCCCGCTTCAAGCCGGTCAAGCTGTTCACCCGCCAGGACGGCATCAAGCCCATCCTGCGGGCGCTGCGCGACAAGCTGCCCTACTTCATGCTGCCGGACATGGACTTCGGCGAGAAGGACGCCGAGTTCGTGCCCTTCTTCGGCATCGAGGCCGCCACGCTGACCGCCACCGCCCGCATCGCCGCGACCACCGGCGCGCAGGTGATGCCGGTGATCGCCACTTTCCTGCCCGATTACCAGGGCTGGCGTGTGAAATTCTATCCAGTGTGGGACAATTACCCTGGTCCCGACATGGTAGCCGCCACCCGCCGCATGAACGAGTTCATCGAGGAACGCGTGCGCGAAGCCCCGGCTGAATATTTCTGGACGCACAAACGGTTCAAGACGCGCCCGAACGGCGAAGCTTCGCTGTACCAGCGTTCCAAGTAAACACAGGCAGCAGATGAAACTCAAATTCACCAAAATGCACGGCGCCGGCAATGACTTCGTGGTCATCGACGGCATCAACCAGCACATCGATTTCTCGCCCGCGCAATGGCAGCTGCTGGGCGACCGCCGCTTCGGCGTGGGCGCCGACCAGATCCTGCTGGTGGAAAAACCAACCGAGCCGGGCTGCGATTTCCGCTACCGCATCTTCAACGCCGACGGCGGCGAGGTCGAGCAGTGCGGCAACGGCTCGCGCGCCTTCGTCAAGTTCGTCGCGGAAAAAGGCCTGACCGCGCAGCGCAGCATCACGGTGCAGACCAAGGCCGGCGTGATCGCGCCACGGCTGGAGCTGGACGGCAGCATCACGGTCGACATGGGCGCGCCGGTGCTGGAGCCGCAGCGCGTGCCGTTCGACGCCGAGGGCCTGCACGGCGAGCGCCAGGGCGACGATACGCTGTGGCCGCTGGTGCTGGAGCTGGGCGGCGCGCGCGAGAGCGTGCTGATCTCGGTGGTATCGATGGGCAATCCGCACGCGGTGCAGATCGTCGACGACGTCGACGCCGCGCCGGTGGAGCTGACCGGGCCGCTGATCGAGCATCACGCGCGCTTCCCGAACCGGGTCAACGCCGGCTTCATGCAGATCGTCGGCCGCAACCACATCAAGCTGCGCGTGTTCGAGCGCGGCGTGGGCGAGACGCTGGCCTGCGGCACCGGCTCGTGCGCGGCGGTGGTGGCCGGCATCCGCCGCGGCCTGCTGGACAGCCCGGTGCGCGTCGATGCGCGCGGTGGCCAGCTGTCGATCAGCTGGGCGGGCGTGGGCCAGCCGGTGTGGCTGACGGGACCGGCCGTGACGGTGTTCGAGGGCGAGATAGAGATTTAAACCGCGAGATTTAAACCGCGGGATTTAAACCGGCTCAGGCTGCCAGCCGCTCATCGGCGCCCGGCAGCCAGGTCTTGAGCCGGTACAGGCGTTGGCGGTAATTGCCTTCCTGCCCGTCCGGGCCGTTGTCGAGATGCTCGAACAAACGGCCGATGCGGTCCAGCGCCTGCCGCTCGCGCGCGGTGCGCAGCAACACCAGGCGCCGCTTGCTGCGGCCATAACTGGCGCGGATATCCACCACCAGGCAATGGCCCTGGTCGGCCGCTTTCACATCCAATAACAACGCTTCCGCCCGGCTCAGGCCGAACAGCTGGGCCAAGGTCAGGCGCGCCGCCAGCAGCGGCTGGCTTTCCAGCGCCTCGCGCGACATGTGGCGCAGGATGGCCTCGGCCCAGGCCGATTCCTTGGGCGCCGCGCCGATGCGCGCCAGCGCCGCCTCGGCATCGTCGCAGCCCTGCGCCGCCGCCTTCTGCAGCCAGTAGGCCGCGCGCACGTCGCTCTGCTCGTCGGCGCGGCGGTTGCGCCACGCGTACATGCCGCATTCCAGCTGCGCGGCGCAATGGCCCATGTCGGCCGCCCGCTCCAGGTAGCCCTGGGCCTCGGCCACGCTGCGCTGAGAAAATTCCGGTTTCAGATAGATGCGCGACAGCGCATACCAGGCCTCGGCCAGGCCCTGCTCGCCCGCTTGCGTCAGCCAGCGTATCGCGCGCTTGAAATTGACGGCGGCGATGCCGTTGACTTGCCGCCGGCCGTCGCCGTCCATGCGGGCGAACCACAAGCCCAGCGCCAGCTGCGCCTGGCGGTCGCCGCCGTGGGCGGCCAGTTCGCGGCAGTGGTGCAGTTCGTCGCGCAACCCGGCGTGGCCCCCGGCCTCCTCGTCGAGCAGCGCGGCGCAGCGCGCCAGCAGCGTCAGCTGGGCCGGCTCCAGCGGCCAGTCGACCGCGCGGGCCGCTTCGGCGTCGGCCGGGGCGCCGTCCAGCAGCTTGCGCGCCAGCGGCAGCGCCCGTTGTAGAAACGCCGCACGGTCGCCGTGCCAGGCTTGTTCCAGCACCGCGTACTGGGCGGCGGCCAGGCCGCCGTCGGCCGCCCGGGCCAGCCACTGCTGGCGGGCGCTGGTGCGATGCGAAGGCGGACTGCCGCGCCGGGACGGCAACGGCGCCACCGGCGCCGGCGAGGGCGGCAGCGCGCCGGCCTGGTGCGCCAGCAGCCATTGCGCCTCGGCCGAGCCGCCGCGCGCGGCGGTCTCCAGCGCCAGCAGCGCCTTGTCGCGCAAATGCAACGCTTCAGGCGGCGCGGCCTGGTTCAGCACCAGTTGCGCCAGCACCAGCCCGGCCTGTTCGACACCGGCGTCGTAGGCGCGGTCGTACCAGGACAGCACCGAGGGCAGGCAATGTTGTGCGTGTTCGAAGGGAACGTAGTTGCCGATTAACATCCAGGCCTCGTCCTGCTCCTGCAGCGCGGCGCGGTTCAGCCAGTGCAGCGCCGTCGGCAGGCTGAGCGGCAAACCCGCGCCGCCGAACAAGTAGAGCTTGCCCAGCGCCAGTTGGCAGACCGCATCTCCCGCGCGCGCCCCCCGGATGATCCCTAACTCTTCTCGATTTGCCATCGTCTCACTATTAGTCCGATTCATCGAAGCGGCGTCTACCCGTGCTGTCTGCGCAGCGTTGGCGACCGTTGCTACTTATGAGTGTAGCGTGCGATCGGCACCACACCCTAAACAATATGCGGTTCGGTTTGATTTTGCACAAGCGACCTACCCCGTTTTGCCCTGTACGCTAAGAGCTGTTTTGGTGCCTGAATGAAAGGAAATAATGCGTTAAACAGGCCCCGGTGGCCTGCGTATCAAGCGTTTCAAAAATACAACAAGAAGCCCGGTTTCTTTGGCTTTCGACCAAAACTAGCCGTCATAATCAACCATTCCAGCGTTTTTGGCCTGATGAGATATTAAGGTTCCTCTCATCGAGGGTTGACTTTGCGACCCGCTAGCTTTGGCTGTATGCACGTTCACTCTTAAAGGAATAACTCAAATGAAAAAATCTTTAGTGGCTCTGGCTCTCATGGGCGTATTTGCTGGCGCATACGCGCAATCGTCCGTGACCATCTATGGCACTGTGGATGCAGGCATTTCCAAGCGCACCGGCACCACCACCCAGGTGGGCAAGCGCGACAACAACAAACTCGGTTTCAAGGGCATCGAAGACCTGGGCAGCGGCCTGAAGGCCATCTTCCAGCTGGAAATCCGCTACGAGCCGGACACCGGCACCATTGAAAACACGTCCGGCGCCAACAGCCGTCCGCTGTTCCAGGGCCAGAGCCGCGTCGGCCTGCAGGGCGATTTCGGTACCGTGCGCCTGGGCCGTGGCCTGACCGCCTTCCAGGAAACCAGCACCGCCTTCGAGCCATGGAGCGGCATGCCTGGCCCAGCCGGCTACCAGACCGACCTGCAAGTGGCCGGCTACACCAGCGATCCGCTGAGCCCTGTCGGCAACTCGAACAACCGCTTCTCGAACGCTGTGTTCTATAACAGCCCGATGATCGCCGACATGTTCCAGTTGAACGTCACCGTGGCCGCCAAGGAAGCCAACGGCAGCCCGGCCATCGTCGGCAAGGGCACCACGCTCAATCCGCAATTCCCGGCCAACAGCGCGCCGCAGACCATGCCTTACTCGCTGAGCGCCACCGCCGCCAACGGCCCGTTCGCCGCCTACGCCGCGTATGAGAAAAACGCCATCGAAACCAAACTGTGGTCGGTCGGCGCGTCGTTCAAGCCGATCAACGACCTGAAGCTGATGGGTTCGTACCAGAAGCAAGACCAGGGCAACAGCACGCTGATCAATCCGAACACCAAGGCATGGCTGCTGGGCGCCAACTACACCATCGGCGCCGGCATGGTCCGCGTGGGCTATGGCCAGAAGACTCCGGACAACGCGCTGAACAGCCCAGCCCTGGCCAAGACCAAGCAAGCGTCGATCGGCTACGACTACAACCTGTCGGCCCGCACCTACCTGTATGTTGATGCCTCGAACAAGAAGGCAGCTACCACGCTGAATTTCTACAGCCTCGGTATCCACCACAACTTCTAAGCCGCGCAGTCGGCAAGAACTGCCGGCGCTTGGGTTGGGGAATGACGGGCATGGGCAACCATGTCCGTTTTTTTTCGTTTAGAATGACTCTTTCCACCCTCGTAAATAAAGTACCTCAATGACTGTCCCACTGGATCACACCCTCGTCGCGCAATACCTGACCGAACACCCGAATTTCTTCGAAGAGCATGCTGAATTGCTGGGGGAAATCAAACTGGCCAGCCCGCTGACGGGACGCGCCGTGTCGCTGCAGGAGCGCCAGATGGAAGTGATGCGCGACAAGTACAAGGCGCTGGAATTGCGCATGAGCAATCTGATGCGCCTGGCGTCGGAAAACGAAGCGATCGCCAACAAATTCCACCGCTGGACCAAGGTGCTGCTGGAAGCCGAAGATGTGGGTTCCATGCCACACGCCGTGGTCAGCGGCCTGAAGACCAGTTTTGATGTACCGCAAGTCACGCTGCGCATCTGGGACACCGCGCCGGACTACCTCGGCGAATGGTTCGTCAACGGCGTCTCGGAAGACGCGCGCATCTTCGCCAACAGCCTGATGGCGCCGTACTGCGGCACCAACAAGGATTTCGAGGCGGTGCGCTGGCTGCAGGACGCCACCGGCATCACCTCCGCCGTGATCATTCCACTGCGCAAGCCGGGCAACAAGAACGCCTTCGGCCTGCTGATCATGGGCTCGGCCGACCCGGCGCGCTTCACCTCGCTGATGGCCACCGACTTCCTGGTCCACATCGGCGAAACCACCAGCACCGCGCTGGCCTGGCTGCTGGCCTGAGCACCGCCATGAGCGCCGGCCCGGACAGCAAGCTGGCCTGGATCGACGCTTACCTGGCCCAGCTGCGCGACCAGCGCCAGCTGTCGCCGCACACCGTCAGCGCCTACGCGCGCGATCTGCAGGAACTGGCCGGCCTGACCGCCGGCCAGGACTGGCCCGGGATCGACCATTTCGCCATCCGCCGCCTGACCGCCAAACTGCACGCGCGCGAACTCGATCCGCGCTCGATCGCCCGCAAGCTGTCGAGCTGGCGCGGCTTCTTCGACTGGCTGGGCGGCCAGACCACGCTGGCGGCCAACCCGGTGCAGGGCGTGCGCGCGCCCAAGCGCGCCAAGACGTTGCCGCGCGCGCTGTCGGTGGACGACGCGGTGCAACTGGTGGCGCCGTCCCGGCCCAGCGCCGGCGCCGCCCCGGAAGCGGCCGAGCTGTGCAACCGCGCCATGTTCGAACTGTTGTATTCCAGCGGCCTGCGGGTGTCCGAGCTGGCCGGGCTGGACCTGACCGCCGGCAAGGACGCGCTGGGCTGGGTGGCGCTGGACAACCGCGAGGTCGTCGTCACCGGCAAGGGTAACAAGCAGCGCGTCGTCCCGGTCGGCAACGCCGCCCTGGAGGCGCTGCAGGCCTGGATCGCCGTGCGGCCGGCGCCCACCGACGGCGGCAACGCCCTGTTCCTGAGCACGCGCGGCACGCGGGTGTCGCCACGGGTGATCCAGCAGCGCCTGCAGGCCCATGGCGTGGCCCACGGCGCGCCGGTGCACGTGCACCCGCACATGCTGCGCCACTCGTTCGCCTCGCACGTGCTGCAATCGTCGGGCGACCTGCGGGCGGTGCAGGAGATGCTGGGCCATTCCAGCATCAGTTCGACCCAGGTCTATACCGCGCTGGATTTCCAGCATCTGGCCGAGGTGTACGACAAGGCCCATCCGCGCGCCAAAGTAAAATAGCCCGTACTGATGTTGCTCAATCTGGCGAATTGCTAGCGCCGGGCAAATTCCGGCATAATCGGCCGGTTGCATTTCTGCATTTGATCCCCATCTAGGGTTTCCTCCTAGACCAGACTGGTAAGCACCATGGCACTGATACCGACCACCATCCTCACCGGCTTCCTTGGCGCCGGCAAGACCACCCTGCTGAACCGCATCCTGCAGGAACAGCACGGCATGCGCATCGCCGTCATCGAAAACGAGTTTGGCCAAGAAAACATCGACAACGAAATCCTGGTGCAGGACAGCGGCGAACAGATCGTGGAAATGAACAACGGCTGCATCTGCTGCACCGTGCGCGGCGACCTGATCGTCGCCCTCAGCGGCCTGGCGCAGAAGCGCGAAGCCGGCGAGCTGCAGTTCGACCGCGTGGTGATCGAGACCACCGGCCTGGCCAATCCCGGCCCGGTGGCGCAGACCTTCTTCGTGGACGAGGAAGTGGGCACTCACTATATGCTGGACGCCGTGGTCACCGTGGTGGACGCGCGCCACGCCATGGACCAGCTGGACCAGCACGAGGAAGCCCAGCGCCAGGTCGGTTTCGCCGACAAGCTGCTGCTGTCCAAGACCGACCTGGTCAGCGCCGAGGACGTGGCCACGCTGACCGCCCGCCTCAAGCGCATCAACCCGCGCGCGCCGGTCAGCACGGCGGACTTCGGCCGCGCCCCGCTGTCCGAGGTGCTGGACCTGAAGGGCTTCAACCTGAACGACAAGCTGGAGCTGGACCCGGATTTCCTGGAAACCGACCAGGCCCACGACGACGACCACGTGCATGACGAGCACTGCGGCCACAACCACGATCACGGCCACGATCACAACCACGGGGACCACGGCCACAACCACCACCACGCCCACCACAGCGACGACATCGCCGCGTTTGTGTTCAAAAGTACACGCCCGTTCGACACCGCCAAGCTCGACGAGTTCCTTGGCGGGCTGGTAAATGTCTACGGTCCTCGCATGCTGCGCTACAAAGGCGTATTGTTCATGAAGGACGCCGATCGCAAGGTCGTGTTCCAGGGCGTACACCAGATCATGGGCAGCGACCTGGGCGCCAAATGGGGAGAAAACGACGTTCGAGGCAGCAAAATGGTATTTATCGGTAAAAATCTGCCGAAAGATATCTTTATTAGCGGTTTAGAACAATGTCTGGTATAAACTATCCGGGTTTTGTGGGGATGGCTAAATAGCCACAAACTCCGGGCTGATTAATTGAAAACTCTGTCGTATCGAAGGTAAGCGAAGTTATGACCACCAAAACTAATAAATCGACCCCCGCCGCCGCCGACCGCATCCTGACCGAAGAAGAAATTCTGAAGATGGATGAAAAGGATTATATGAATCCGGCGCAAATGGCCTTCTTCAAAGCCAAGCTGCAAGCGCTTGAAAAAGAACTGCTGAAGAACGCCGGCGAAACCACCGAACACCTGCGCGAAACCGTGCTGGTGCCGGACCCGGCCGACCGCGCCACCATCGAAGAAGAGCACGCGCTGGAACTGCGCACCCGCGACCGCGAGCGCAAGCTGCTGAAAAAAGTCCAGCAATCGATCGTCGCCATCGACGGCGGCGACTACGGCTGGTGCGAGGAAACCGGCGAGCCGATCGGCATTCCACGCCTGATCGCCCGTCCGACCGCGACGCTGTCGCTGGAAGCCCAGCAGCGCCGCGAACTGAAGCAGAAACTGTACGGCGATTAATTCGCCCGGACTTTAAAAAAAGCACGCAACCGCGTGCTTTTTTTACGGCAGCTACCGAGGTTCAGACGAGGATCAGCGTGGGACTGTTCTCCATCTTCAAGAAGACCGACGCAACGCCCGCCCCCGCCCCCAGCGACGACGACGAGGCGGCGCGGCTGGCCGCCAACAGCGAGACCGAACGCCAGCAACAGCAGGCGCGCCAGCGCGAGATCGCCCGCGCCACCGCGATGAAGATCGACGCCATCGAATCGGCGATGACCTTCGACATTTTCAACGAGCCGGAGCCGGCCTGGGGCAGCCAGCGCGCCGCCCGCCCGGCCAGAGCAAAAACCGCCGCGCACACTGGCCCCGACACGCAGGCGCTGGACGACCTGCCCACCACCATCCTGCTGCGCGACGACGACCTGCCGCAGCTGGCCGTGGCCGCCGAGACCGCCCCAGTGGTGGAGGAAATCGCCATCCTGTACGCCAACGGCCAGGGCGCCGTGGCCGAGCAGCTGCTGACCGCCAGCGTGGCCGAGGCCGGCGGCGACCGCACCGTCTGGTGGATGCTGTTCGACCTGTACCAGGTCAGCGGCCAGCGCGAGCGCTTCGACAACCTGTCGATCGACTACGCCAGCACCTTTGAAACCTCGCCGCCGCCGTGGAACGCGCCGGCCGAACCAGCCGCAGCCTCCTCCGGCTGGGCCGGCCTGACGCCGACCGAAGCCTTCGCCGGCGTGCTCGACACCCACATCGACGCCCAGCTTGAACGGCTGCGCCAGGCTGCGGCCGCCAGCCCGGTGCTGCGGCTGGAATTTTCCCGCGTGACGGCGGTGGAACCGGCCGGCTGCGCACTGCTGCTCGACACGCTGCGCAAGCTGCAGGCCCAGCAGCGCGAGCTGATCCTGGTCGGCGCAGACGCCCTGGCCGCGCTGATCCGCGACGGCATCGCCGTCGGCCGCCGAGACGACACCGAGGCGCCGTGGCTGCTGCTGCTGGAGCTGCTGCAACTGCTGAACCGCGAGAAGGAATTCGAGGAAACCGGCATGGACTACTGCGTCACATTCGAAGTGTCGCCGCCGTCGTTCACGGCGCCGCACAAGGTGGCCACCGCCACGGCCCAGAAAGTGTCGGCCTCGCCGGACCGCTTCATGCTGCCGCCGCTGCTCGAAGGCCAGCTCGGCCCTTTACTCGGCCAGATCCAGCACTATGCTGATCAATACCAGACCCTGGTGTTCGACTGCTCGCGCCTGACCCGCATCGACTACGCCTGCGCCAACCAGCTGCACGCCAGCCTGGCCCAGCTGGACAAGAAGATCGAATTCCGCGACGTCAACCACCTGGTCACGGCGCTGCTGCGCCTGCTGGGCTTTGCCGACATCGCCAGGATCTACCCGCACAAATACTGAAACTTGCAATTTCCAACACCAACCCCATTTCTCAGTCTTGTAGCAGTCCGCGTCATTACTTTGAGGTCACTATGGAACAATTTCACGGCACCACCATCCTGTGCGTGCGCCGCGGCAAGCAGGTCGCGCTGGGCGGCGATGGCCAGGTCACGCTGGGCAACATCGTCATGAAGGGCACGGCCCGCAAGGTGCGCAAGACTTACCAGGGCAAAGTGCTGGTCGGCTTCGCCGGCGGCACGGCCGACGCCTTCACCCTGCTCGACCGCTTCGAAGGCAAGCTGGAAAAACACCAGGGCAACCTGCTGCGCGCCTCGGTCGAGCTGGCCAAGGACTGGCGCACCGACCGCGTGCTGCGCCGCCTGGAGGCGATGCTGCTGGTGGCCGACAGCGAATCGACGCTGGTGATCACCGGCAACGGCGATGTGCTGGAGCCGGAGGACGGCATCGGCGCCATCGGCTCCGGCGGCAGCTACGCGCAATCGGCGGCCAAGGCGCTGGTGGAAAACACGGAACTGTCGCCGTCGGAAATCGTCAAAAAGTCACTGACCATCGCCGGCGAATTGTGCATCTACACCAACCTGAACCACATCATCGAGACACTGGACCCAGCATGAACATGACTCCGAAGGAAATCGTCGGCGAGCTCGACAAACATGTGGTCGGCCAGGGCAAGGCCAAGAAGGCGGTCGCCATCGCGCTGCGCAACCGCTGGCGCCGCCAGCAGGTGGAGGAGCCGCTGCGCCACGAAATCACGCCGAAGAACATCCTGATGATCGGCCCGACCGGGGTCGGCAAGACCGAGATCGCGCGCCGCCTGGCCAAGCTGGCCGACGCGCCCTTCATCAAGATCGAGGCCACCAAGTTCACCGAGGTGGGCTATGTCGGCCGCGACGTCGACACCATCATCCGCGACCTGATCGACATCGGCGTCAAGCAGACCCGTTCGGCCGAGATGGCCAAGGTGCGCGCGCGCGCCGAGGACGCCGCCGAGGACCGCGTGCTGGACATCCTGCTGCCGCCGGCGCGCGACTTCGGCTTCCACCCGGCCACGCCGGCCGAGGCGCCCAAGGAAGGCAAGGAGGGCGACAGCACCCGCCAGACCTTCCGCAAGCGCCTGCGCCAGGGCGAGCTGGACGACAAGGAAATCGAGATCGAGCTGGCCGAGACCGGCCCGCAGATGGAGATCATGGCCCCGCCCGGCATGGAGGAGATGACCGAGCAGATCAAGTCGATGTTCTCCGGCATCGGCGGCAACCGCAAGAAGGCGCGCAAGGTCAAGATCAAGGAAGCGATGAAGGTGCTGATCGACGAGGAAGCCGCCAAGCTGGTCAACGACGAGGAAATGAAGCAGAAGGCCATCCAGAACGTCGAGCAGAACGGCATCGTGTTCCTCGACGAGATCGACAAGATCGCCTCGCGCTCGGAAGTGGGCGGCGCCGACGTCTCGCGCGCCGGCGTGCAGCGCGACCTGCTGCCGCTGGTCGAGGGCACGACCGTCAACACCAAGTACGGCATGATCAAGACCGACCACATCCTGTTCATCGCCTCGGGCGCCTTCCACCTGGCCAAGCCGTCGGACCTGATCCCCGAGCTGCAGGGCCGCTTCCCGATCCGGGTCGAGCTGGAGTCGCTGTCGATCGCCGATTTCGAGCGCATCCTCACCAGCACCGACGCCTGCCTGACCAAGCAGTACGAGGCGCTGCTGGCCACCGAGCACGTCACCATCGAGTTCGCGCCGGAAGGCATCACGCGGCTGGCGGAGATCGCCTACTCGGTCAACGAGCGCACCGAGAATATCGGCGCCCGCCGGCTGTACACGGTGATGGAAAAGCTGCTGGAGGAACTGTCCTTCACGGCCAGCGAGGACAGCGGCAAGGTCATCACCATCGACTCGGCCTACGTCAACGCCCGGCTGGATGCGCTGGCGGTCAACGAAGACTTGTCGCGCTACGTCTTGTAAGGAGGGATCATGGCGAACAAGGCCCTGGCCACGCGGCAGAAGATGACGATACGCGTCGAGCCGTCGCAGAAGCCGCCGCGCAACCCGGTGGCGCTGGCGGCCAAGGCGCGCGCCGGTGGCGCCGGGCCGCACGCCAAACCCCAGTCCACCGACCGGCAGGCCGCCAAGCGCCTGCTGGCGAAGATCAGCCTGAAGCCGGACCCTGAGGAAAAGTAACCGTTAGCGGACGCCGGTGGTGGCGCCCGCTCTCGGGTTATCCGGTGCCGTCCCTGCTGCGAGGGACAGCGTGCCCGCAGTGTCCCCCACTTGCGGGCGATGTACCAATCGATTATTCCAAGCGCCGCTTTTCACGCCGGCAAGTACCGTGTTACGATACCTTTTGTTCTTTTACCAAGGCAGGGTATGAGCTCTCCGGAATTGTTGCTGCAAGTGCTGAGGACCCAGATGCGGGCCGCCGGCGTCACCTACAAAATGCTGGCCGAGCGGATCTCGATGAGCGAGTCCAGCGTCAAGCGCATGTTCGGCCAGCAGGATATGTCGCTGTCGCGGCTGGCGCAGATCTGCAAGGCGGCCGGGGTGGCGATGGAGGACGTGCTGCGCGGCGCGGCCGACGCCACGCCGCAGGCGGACGCGCTGACGCTGACACAGGAAAAATCGCTGCTGGCCCAGCCCCACCTGCTGCTGATGGCGATCTGCTGCCTGGGCCACTGGACCCTGGAGCAGGTGCTGGAAACCTACAACCTGACCGAACCCGAATGCATCCTGCTGCTGGCCGAGCTGGACCGGCTGGGCGTGATCGAATTGAAACCGCTGAACCGCTACCGCCTGCGCGTGTCGAACGCCTTCCGCTGGCTGCCGGACGGGCCGGTGCAGCAATTCTTCCGCGAGCACGCGGTACACGATTATTTCAGCGGCAGCTTCGACGGCGCCGGCGAGACGCTGCTGTGCCTGCCCGCGCGGCTGTCGCTGCCCAGCGCCAAGGAGCTGGTGGGCCGCATCCAGCAACTGGCCGGCGAACTGGCGCGGCTGCACCAGGGCGACCGCAAGCTGGCGCCGCAGGAGCGCGACGGCTTCACCTTGCTGGTCGGCTTCCGCTCGTGGGAATTCGCCGCCTTCACCGCGCTGCGGCGCGCGCCCGCCACCTCGCTTACCAAATAGGCCCGAGGAACAGGTAGGCGCTGCTGTTGCCGCCCTTGGTGGTGCCGGCGCCCAGGTACAGCGGGCCGAAGCGCGTGTCGACCGCGAAGAAGCCGCTGGCCGCCTGGTGCAGCGAACCCCAGCGCAGCGGACTGGTCGGGCTGTACGCGCCGCCCGCCTCCAGCGAAAAGCCCAGCCGCACATCGCCGCCCAGCGCGGCCGGCATCGCGCCGATGCTGCGCGCCATCACCACCCGGCCCAGCAGCGTGCGGTCGCCGATGACGGATTGCGGCGTCGTTCCCGACAGGCGCAGGAAGCCGCCCAGGGTGTTGGCGGACCCGCCGCCCTGGCTGCGCGACCATTCCGCATACACATGGCCGGCCCAGCGGTCCAGGTGGAAGGCCTGCAGCCCCTGCACCGCCTGCGTGGTCGGCACGGCGCCGGTGGAGCCGCTGTGCATCAGGCGCTGCCAGCCCAGCGAGAACAGCGTGCCGCGGGTCGGGAAGGCCACAGTGTCGAGACTGTCGATGTTGAAGGACAGCTGCTGCACCGTCTGCATGTCCGAGCCCTCGGTGCGGTCCTCCGGTATGCTCTGGTGATACACCTGCTTCTGGCGCGACACGCTGTAGCGGATGTCGCCCCAGCGGCCCAGCTGGCGGCCCAGCGCCAGCTCGCCGACCTGGCGGTTGTAGGCGTAGCGCGCCTGGCGGAAGCCGCTCGCGCTGAAGATATCGATCGCCGCCGAGTCGTATTGCAGCCCCGGCGCCACATACCACTGCGAGCCCGCGCCCAGCGGCTGCCAGAACTGCACGCCCAGCGCGCGCTCGGTGCCGACCCGGCCGACCGTGCGCAGCTCGGCGCCCCAGTCGTTGAGCGACGACAGCACATGCATCACCTTCAGCTCGAACGCGTTGTTCTCGGAAAAATCGCTGGTCAGCTCCAGGCCCACGCGCAGGCGGCTGCGCGCCCAGTCGGCCTCGGTCGGCTTGATCAGCACGTTGCGGCCATCCTTGTCGTCGTGGACCTCGGTCTCGACCCGCGCCAAGTCGCCGCGTCCGAACAGCGCGTTGCCGGCCGCCTGCGCCTGCTCGCTGGTGACCGGCTGCCCCACCTTCAGGCCGGACTGCACTTCCAGTTCCTTCGGATTGATGCGCCCGCTCGGCGCCACCTCCAGCTTGGCCAGCCGCACCGGCTGGTCGATGCCGACCGGCGCCGACAGCCGCTGCAGCTCGTACGCCGCGTACTGCGACTCGGGCAGCGCCAGCTTGACCAGCTTGGCGCTCATGGCCCGCACCGCCGCTTCGCCGGCCTTCATCGCGCGGTCGTGGCGGGCGAAGTCGAGGAAGCCGATGCCGCCCAGGTCCGGCGCCACCAGGATGTCGTCGGGACGCAGCTCCTTGAGCGAGCGCTGCACGTTCTGCTCGGTCAGGATCTGCAGCATCTGCTGCGCCACGCTGACCGCGCTGATCAACTCCTTTTCCTGCGCCAGCGGCGTGCCGACGTTGACCGCGATGATGACGTCGGCGCCCATGTCGCGCGCCACGTCCACCGGCAGGTTGCGCACCAGGCCGCCGTCTACCAGCAGCCGCTGGTTCACCCGCACCGGCGCGAACACGCCCGGCACCGCCAGCGAGGCGCGCATCGCCAGGAACAGCGGCGTGTCGTTCAGTTCCACCAGTTCGCCGGTCACCAGGTCCGAGGCCACCGAGCGGAACGGCAGCTGCAGCAGGTTGACCGGCTTGTCGCGCGCGCCGTGCGGCAGCACGCGGGTCAACGCCAGCTCCAGCGCCTCGTTGCCGGCGGCGGCCGGCGGCAGCGAGATGCCGTCCATCTTGGCGCCGAACTCGATGCGCGACGGCAGCAGCAGGTCCTCCTCGCGGCGGCGGTACACCAGCTCATCGCGCGGCGGACGGTCGGCCACCACGGCGTTCCAGTCGGTGCGGCGCACCAGCTGCTCCAGCTGCTCGACCGAGCTGCCGGCCGCGTAAGCGCCGCCCACCACGCTGCCCATGCTGGTGCCGACCACGAAGTCGACCGGCACGCGCAGCTCCTGCAAGGCGCGCAGCACGCCGATGTGGGCGAAGCCGCGCGCGCCGCCGCCGGACAGCACCAGCGCGACCTTGGGCCGCGGCTTGAGCGTGCCGTCCGGCGCGGTCGTTTGTGCGGCGGCGGGCGCGCCGATCGCGGCCGCCAAGAAAAAGCCGCAGCAAAAAGCTGCGGCCAAGGTACGGGAGATCACCATGGGACGGCCTATTGAGTACGATCGGGAGCGACGGTGGTGCTGGAAACGCTGGAGCGCGGCGGCGGTTGCTGTGGCTGCTGCTGCGGTTGCTGCTGTGGCGGCGGCGCCATCGGCGGGGCGATCGGCGGCAGCGGTTGCTGGCCCGCGCCGGGCAGCAGCGACGGCGGCGGATTGGCTCCCGCACCCGCGCCCGGGCCGGCATCGCTGGCCAGTTCCACGCGCTTGATCGCGCCGCCCTCGGACAGCAGCACGTAGTTCGGATGGACTTCCTTGACGGTCACGCCGGGCACCACTTCGCGGCCCACGCCCAGCGCCAACGGCGGCTGGCCGTCGACCACGATGATGGCCGCGCTGTCCTCGCCGCGCGCGGCGACCACGCCCCGCAGCTGGTAGTTGCTGACGGCGGCCACGGTGATCTGGCCGCCGAACAGGCCCTTGGCCGCCTCGATGTTCAACGGCGGCGCCACCTGCTGCGGCGGCGCGGCGATGGCGCGCTGCTGCGGCTTGAACAACTGCAGGCCCCAATAGGCCAGCGACGCCGACAACAGCACCACGGCAAGGACGGTAACGAATAATGGCAAACGCTTCATGGTTCTCTTTACTTCCTCAGCGTACCAGCTGATTAATTTCGATGATAGGCATCAGGACCGCCAGCACGATCAGCAACACCACCACCCCCATCGCCAGGATCAGCGCCGGCTCCAGCAGGCCGGCGATGGTCAGCGTGCGGCGTTCCAGGTCGGCCTCCTGCGCGGCGGCGGCGCGGTCCAGCATGGCCGGCAGCTCGCCGGTGATTTCGCCGGCCCGTATCATGTGGATCAGCATCGGCGGGAAGTGCTTCTGCGCCGACAGCGAGCGCGCCAGGCTCACGCCCTCGCGCACCGCGTCGCTGGCCTCTTCCACCAGCTCCTGCATGGCGACGTTGGACAGCGTGTCGCGGCTGGTCTCCAGCGCGCGCAGGATAGGCACGCCGGAGCCGGTGGTGATGGCCAGCGTGCTGGCGAAGCGCGCCGTGTTCAGGCTGCGCTCGAATTTACCGTACAGCGGCGCGGTCAGCAACCAGGTGTGCCAGCGCCGCTTCAGCGCGGGGTTCTGCAAGGCCCGGCGCCACATGAACCACGCGCCCACCAGCAGGATCGCCACCACGATGCCGTAGTTGCGCACGAAGTCCGACACGGCCAGCATGATGACGGTGAGGATGGGCAGCTTCTGCTTGGTGTTGGCGAACACCGAGACGATCTGCGGCACCACGTAGGTCAGCAGGAAGATCACGATGGAGAACGCCACCACCGTCACGATGGCCGGATAGGTGAAGGCCAGCCGCACCTTCTGGATCAAGGCGTTGCGCCGCTCGATGTAGTCGGCAAGGCGCGACAGCACGCGCGACAACTGGCCGATCTGCTCCCCGGAGGCGACCAGCGCGCGGTAGATCTCGGCGAAGTCGCGCGGATGCCGTCCCAGCACGTCGGACAGCGAGGCGCCGCCGATCACCTCGGAGCGGATGGAGGCGATCAGGTCGCGCATGTAGGGGCGCTCGGCCTGCTCCAGCAAGGCGGTGAAGGCCTGCTCCAGCGGCAGCCCCGCCTCCAGCAGGCTGGCCAGCTGGCGCGTGAACAGCGCCAGCTCGGTGGCCGACAGGCGCTCGCCGAAGCCGCGGTTCTTGGTCACGCCGGCGGCGTCGACCTGCGCGGCGATGGCGTCCACCTTCAGCGGCACCAGGCCTTGCGTGCGCAGCTCGGAACGGGCCGAGCGCGCGCTGTCGGCGTTGAGCACGCCCTTCTTGGTGGCGCCGCCGGCGTCGACGGCTTCATAACGGAATGCGGGCATCGTCGGTCGCCTAGTCTTTGGTCACGCGCAGCAGCTCGGCCGGCGTGGTGACGCCGGCGGCCAGCCAGCGCTCGCCGTCCTCGCGCATGGTCTGCATGCCGCCCGCCAGCGCCGCCGCCTTGACCTCGGCCTCGGAGGCGCGGTTGTGGATCTGCGCGCGGATCTGCTCCGTCGTCTGCAGGAATTCGTACACGCCCACCCGGCCCTGGTAGCCCGTGTGACCGCAATGCTCGCAGCCCACCGCGTGCCACTGCTGGCCGTCGAAGGTCTTGCAGCTGCCGCACAGTTTGCGCACCAGCCGCTGCGCCAGCACGCCCAGCAGCGACGACGACAGCAGGAAAGGCTCGATGCCCATGTCCAGCAGGCGCGTGACGGCGGCGGCGGCGTCGTTGGTGTGCAGCGTGGCCAGCACCAGGTGGCCGGTCAGCGAAGCCTGCACCGCGATCTGCGCGGTTTCCAGGTCGCGGATCTCGCCGATCATGATCACGTCCGGATCCTGGCGCAGGATGGCGCGCAGGGCCTTGGCGAAGGTCATGTCGATGCGCGGGTTGACCTGGGTCTGGCCGACGCCGTTCAGGTCATATTCGATCGGGTCTTCCACCGTCATGATGTTGGTGGTGGCCGCGTTCAGCAGCGACAGCGCGGCGTACAGCGTGGTGGTCTTGCCCGAGCCGGTCGGCCCGGTCACCAGCACGATGCCGTGCGGCTGGTTGATCAGCGCGTCGAACTGCGGCAGCATGGTCTCGCTCATGCCCAGGTGGTTCAGGTCCAGCCGGCCCGCTTCCTTGTCCAGCAAACGCAGCACCGCGCGTTCGCCGTGGCCGGTCGGCAGCGTCGACACGCGCACGTCCACCGGCTTGCCGCCGATGCGCAGCGTGATGCGGCCGTCCTGCGGCAGGCGCTTCTCGGCGATGTCCAGCTGCGCCATGATCTTGATACGCGAGATCAGCGAACCGTGGATG